>JABLTP010029663.1_pt1 | contig 27452 bp, 22 predicted proteins | sample 7160111 | NCBI WGS metagenome assembly JABLTP01 (sample SAMN14651227, study PRJNA627086) | human gut metagenome | isolation source: feces | host: Homo sapiens
CAACTTCAGGAGCGATTTCCGCATGAACGGAAACCTCCCCGCTTGCCGAAGCGGTTACATAAAGATCAGCACCTATAGTAATTCCTACTTCCGTTGGTATCCTGACCGAACCTATACGTTTATCCAGTAATTCCGTTTCACCACTGTATTCAAGATCAAAAGCAGCTTGGCAAGATGCCGAAACATCTAACGTACGTATATCAAAGCCATTAATGTCAATATCATAATTTATAACAGGATCTAATGACACGACACAGCCATCAGCGACTTCCAAATCTAGCTTCCCAAGACTTACGGCATTATTTTCATCAATACCAATACGTGCATAATTACGAGCAGTGTCCTTTAAAACAGTAATATCATCAGCAGGAGTAAACTGAGAGGACTCAGCGTTAACCGAACCAGATACATTAATTGACTTAATCACTTGTTCGTATTCTACGGGAGAACCAGTAATAACAACACCATCATCAGAACGAGAAACATCTTCAACGATCATCGACGCACCTTCAGGATTCAGCTCTGATGCCTCAAGTGCCACAATTTCTCCAACATCAACGTTCTGGGCATCATCAGATAACAAAGTTGCACTCAAACCATCAGAAGAAAGCGCGCTCCATTCGTCATTAGAGAAAACGTGAACTCCATCTTGATATACAATTCCTTCTGGTGTTTCGGTTTCGTCCGTACTATCTCCAGAATTGGAAACATACAAAACAGTCGCAGAAACTGTGCTCGGTCCTCCATTTATGTCAACGCTATGTTCTACTTCTAGTGAATTTTTCTGCTCATCAGCATATGCAATCTGCGTAGCAGTTAAACCTATCGAACCTGCTAACCCAATAACAAGCAGAGATGATAATAGCCTTTTATGAGATTTCATTGAAGCAACCAACGCAATAGCAAAACCCACTCCTGCTATTAAAACAATAACTAACAGTGGACTTCCATCTCCAGTGTCAGCGAGAACACTATGATCACTTCCAATATTGCCAGGATCGCCATTATTATCACCAGCATTTTCGATCGTTGAATCAGAAATTACAAGTGCCTGTATTTCATAGGTTTTGGTTTCCCCTTCAGCGATCATACCAATCTCATTAGAAAGCTGAAGAAGGTTTTGAGCCTGCATCCCTGACGGAAGTTCGAAATCATACTGAGACTGAAGTAAATCTACATTGCTTTTATTTGTAATCTGTAGAGAAAATGTGGCGATATCGCCAACTTCGTATGAAGATTTATCACTAGATAATTTCAATAAAAGTTCATCATTGGAAGTTTCTCCAGCAAACGCCATGGAAGGCAAAAGGAGAGAGAAAGTTACAACTGCAACGATGACCAGCCTCGATAATCTAGCTATCATTTTGTCTGCCTTTCATGCATACAATAAGTTACATTTTGGATAATGATACCATCATGTAACTTATTGTATGGTTACTTTTTGTCTGTAGACACTTTGTCTGTTCAAAGAGATATTCCTTTTACGAAAGGAAACTGAATGGACATTCTAAAGGTCTTCGCAAAAAATGTACGCTACTATCGTGAACAGCTAGGCATGTCACAGGAAGACTTTGCGGAAAAATGCGGTCTACATCGCACATATATAAGTGCAGTTGAACGACAAAAAAGAAGCATTTCTTTGAAGAATATACAAATAATAGCTGATGCACTCGAGATAGATACTTATCTTTTATTCATCGACAACCAATCGACACCAGAAGACAAAAACGTTGACTGATAAAAACTGAAATGAAAATGATGCAGTAGTTTTAAAAAAAATGCACTCAAATAATTTATCAGTTGTTATATTCAAATTTGGTAATAGCACATGAGATGTGTTTTATATAACACAAAGACGACTAAAAAACAAAAGCCCCAACAAAGGAAACGGCTCACGCTGTAAACGTTTCGCAGCCGTGCCCGATGCCGCGGACGACCGCTCGTTAGTTATTTTATCATAGGCATCCCGATTAAACGTCGCTTCATAAAAGCTTAACGCGACGTTTACCAGGCAATTTAAAACAGATCACTTAATCCTGAATTAATACTCTTCATCCAACGAAACGTGCGCTGCTACATCGCAGTCAAGTCCAAAGAACTTACCAGCCTTGTAACGATCAAGTGCTACCAATGCAATCATTGCTGCGTTGTCGGTACATGCCGAAAGCGGCGGCATCGTTAAACGCACACCCATTTCTTCACACATAACCTCATAAGCATGGCGCAGCTCGGGATTAGCTGCCACACCCCCACCAAGGCAAAATTCCTTTGCACCGGTTTGTTCGAGTGCTGTCTTTGCCTTCGCCACTTGAACGTCAATAACTGCCGCCTGGAAACTTGCTGCAACATCTGACTGGTTGATTTCTCGTCCTGCCTGCTGCTCTTTCTGCAGATAAGTCATGACTGAAGTCTTTAGACCTGACAGCGAAAACCGCAAATCACCTGAATGCATTAGTGCACGAGGAAAACGAATTGCTTTAGGATTGCCATCTTTCGCTAATTTCGAAATAAGAGGACCACCGGGATACCCTAGCCCCATTGCTTTAGCTACTTTATCGAAAGCCTCGCCTACCGCATCATCCAATGTGGAGCCCATGGTTTCATAATCGCCCCAATCTTTCACGTGTACCAACATAGTATGTCCACCCGAAACGAGCGACACCACCATGGGGGGCTCAATGTCGGGACATGCAAGCTTATTCGCGTAGAGATGCCCCTCTAAATGATTGACGCCGATAAGGGGTTTATCAGCCGCCCATGCAAGACCCTTCGCGAACGCGAGCCCTACCACCAAAGCGCCAACTAAACCAGGAGCATACGTAACTGAAACCGCCGCCAGATCACACCAATTCAGATTTTCCTGATCAGTGCGCAAGCGAGCCTGATGCAAACACTCCTGCACCACACCACCAATAGCTTCGATATGCTTTCGACTTGCAATTTCAGGAACCACACCGCCGAAGCGTGAATGGAAATCGATTTGAGACGCTACAACATCAGCGACAATCGTGCCCGCCTCATCAATGAGTGCTGCCGCCGTTTCATCACAAGAAGTTTCGATAGCCAGAATAAGTTTTCCTTGAACAGCTAGGCTTCCGCTTTGTTCCGAGCAATTGATAGATTCTGCATCATTTAAGCGTAGCTCCATCCCTGCGACATCATGCTCAGAAAGGGGAAGCGGTCCCGTATAGATGACGGCATCTTCCCTGTCGGAGTAATAGTGCGGACGAACTCCGATTCGTTGCAACCCCAGTCGTTCATAAAAGGCATGAGCGCCCGTATTGGTGGCACGAACTTCAAGCGTCATCTCTGTTGCTCCCAGATCACGCGCGTCACGCGAAACGTGCGCCAGAAGCTCCTGCGCAATACCCTGCCTACGATACGATGGGTCCGTAGCAACCTTCAACAGCTGGACCTGTCCATCCACGATCCAACCACCTGCATATCCAATAAGATGAGCGTTTTTTGGTTCAACCACTCGCTTAGAAGAGTCCTCCATTTCAAATGCCGCCCACCAGGTACGATCTGCTCGTGGAAGTTCGTCGAGAATCTGCGAGGCACGCCACGCGTCGCTACCCATAGTGCGTGCCTCCAGCTCTTCGACCGCATTTACCCACACTGCTTCTAGCGGTTGGTAACGAATGACGGATCCGCCCTGAACTCCCGTTGTAAGGTCTTTTTCCTCAAGCACGCCTTCGAGCGCGTTTTCCGATTCATTCTCGAGTTCGTTTTCCAGATGATTTTCAAGCTCATTTGCAATAGCTTCCTCAAGCAAGGCCGTTTTGCCTTGCTGTTTATTCAACAATGCTTGCTGCGATACCTTCACCTGAGAATTCTGCTTTGATTTACGTTCTTCGGCTTGCTGCTTTGCGAACTTAGCGCGCTCCGCCTCTTCGGCATCTGAAAGCCGCGTATACACAGGAAGTAGCACACAGGGATCGCCTAGAGTTGTATTTTCGGGGTCGAAATCGCCCGCCTGCCATAACGCTTGAGCTGCAAGCAACAACCCCTTTCCTGTTGGATAACAATATTCCTGCGAAAGAACGCCTTTCCCTTCGCAAAAGTCCGCATATTTCTTAAGGCCATCACCCGTAATGGTTGTGGTTGCTATTTGTTCTTGCGAAGCGCTGCCAAACCACGCAGGCAACTCTGCTGCCTTCATCACGAAATCTGCGTTCAAACGCTCGATTCCCGCATCATCTAATGCATAGCGCACCGGATACACCTCTTTGCGCATAGCATCGCCAATCACCACAAGAGAACCACGTACGCCAGCATCCCATTGATGCCATGCTTGAGCATCCGATGTCGAAACCCCAAACAGGGGCACGCCAAGTCCTATTGCGATTCCCTTCGCACTTGCCATACAGATACGTACACCCGTAAACGAGCCTGGACCACGTCCGCACACCACGCAAGCAATTTGGTTACGTGCCACATTTTCCCGTTTTAAAAGCGAATCAATTTCAGGCAGAAGCTTTACATTTGAAGCTCGAAAAGCCTCCGTTTCACATGATGCGACTATTTCTATAGCGCGCACCTCTCGGTCAAGCTTCCCTAGGCCAATCGAGATCATTTCGTTTGCGGTATCAAAAGCAAGTACAAAATCTTTCATGCAAAGTCTTTCATATGGTTCCATTTTTGTTTTCACGCAATACCATTATGCAGAATTACAAAATCATGCAACGATATTTCTCAAAACTAGCCTAAAAGATTTTACGCCGATCTTTCGCGAGGAGACCAAACTGATTTCGGGCTACTCCCTCGGTATGCAGGGTTAGTACTATTTCTGCGGCATACGGAGTTAGTGCTATTCCCTCGGCATGCGGAGTTTCGTGCCACTTCCTTGACGTGCAGGGTTGGCGCTGTTCCCGCAGCGTGCAGTAATTTTCTGATTTTTGACACATTTTGCCGAGTGCTGCACAAAACTACTTTAAGAATTTAAGCTTTTATTAAACATATTTCGCTAGATTGTTTAATAAATTATAAAACAGTGAATTTAAGCCCTCATTTCACGCTAAAATGTGGCAAATAGTATGAAGAGTTGCTTAATTAGTAACACTGCTTTATACATAACTAACCTAAATGTGGCAGAATTCGATTTTTTGCTCCCCAGCTTCCAAAATGCTAACGCATTTCGCGTAGTCCCAACTATTCCATCAATGCAAGCTGATCAAAACCGATGCCACGCTTTCCATCGATGCAAGCTGATGAAACCCGATGCAGCGCTTTCCATCGATAAAAACTGTTCAAAACCCGCTGTAGCTTACTTGATTCCCAAGTTTTGCCATTGAAAACCGCTCTTTGCTAATGCCCACGAATTTCAGGCATCATCCCACGTGTTCCTACTTGTCATTTGACGCACATGCCTGCTGCCAAAAATCAAGCAACTGCGCTGCTGCCCCATAAGCGCGCGCCTTTATCCGCCGCGAGTGTTCGTTTATCACCTCAAGATACACTTCAAGCCTGTCTTCGGGCATTTCATCAGGAAATTTTGAAGCCCATTCAATACAAGAAACGCCCTGACCCTCAACGATGCCATAAAAATCGATATCTTCCAGCTCTTCAGCACCATCTAGTCGATAGAGATCAAAATGATATAAGGGTAAACACCCATCTTCATACACGGAAACCAAATTAAAGGTTGGACTAGTAACAGGACCTTCAATATCCAGCTCTTCTGCCAAGCCCTGCGTAAACTGGGTTTTACCAGCACCCAAATCACCATCGAGTGTAATTACTTCACCAGGACCGACTACCATAGCGAGTGCTGCTGCAACTTGCTTAGTTTCGCTAGCCGATTCAGTTGTAGCAATTTCAACCCATTGTTCGTCCATATATTACCTACTCGTTTCGCTGAAAAATCCGTTGTTTTAATTATTATCCATCCGCACAGCGGATGGTTTATCGCTTTGGGCGCTTCGCATCCTCAACAGGCTGAAGCCATTAAACAAAAGTGCCAAACCTAGGTTTGGCACTTTGAGTATAGATCCGCCTTCGCTGTTCCATCTTCGCTGTTGCTAGCGAATGGTTTTTTCTGCCGCCGTCACTACATGCTCCATCGTAACTGAAGTAGTGACCGAACCTAATCCACCAGGAACAGGTGTGATTGCCTCGACAAGTGGCTCAACCGAATCATAATCGACATCACCGCAAAGTTTACCGTTCTTGTCAAAGTTGATACCAACATCCAGCACAACCTGACCCGGCTTGAAATAACGCGCATCGTAAGCACGCGCACGACCCGTCGCGCAGATAACAATATCTGCAGTATGAGTAATTTCCGCCAAATCAGAGGTGCGAGAATGACAGATGGTCACACTTGCATTACGACGAAGAAGCAGCATAGCCACAGGCTTGCCCACTACCAAACTGCGCCCAACAACAACTACATGCTTGCCCTCTACCGGAATGTTGTAGAAATCTAGCATCTTCACGCAGGCTTCCGCAGTACAGGGAGCATATCCTTCAACCGCATCAGTAAAAACTGCACCAAGAGAAGAAGTCGAAATACCGTCGATATCTTTCGCCATAGCAAGCTCATCGCTAACCAGCTTCTCTTCCATATTCTCTGGAAGAGGACGAAATAGTAAGCAGCCATGGATTTTGGAATCACCATTGATGCGACGCAGTTGCAAAAGCAACTTTTCTTGAGAAGAGGTTTCCGTCAAATCAAAAACTCGTGTTGTAATACCCAGCGATTCAGCACGACGAACTGCCGTACGCTCATAGCTCAAATCATCCGGGCGCGCACCCACACGCACCAGAGCAAGAGTAGGCTCAATACCTAAAATTTTTAAACGCTCAATTCGATGAGCTAAATTTTCCGCAATCGCTTCAGTTACGGGGCGGGAATGCAAAACGTGAGTCATTGTAGTTACCTGATTTCTTCTAACACGTAGTTGTAAATCTCGTCCGCGCGACGACCACTTTCAGCTATAAGTCTGTCCGCTTCATCAGTATACCTCGCAGCCATGTCTCGGTCGTCCAACATTGCGGCATTTACGTATACATTAAGTGCAGCACCTTTAAGAGCACCCTGCGCGAAAGAAACACCCGTTGCTACATCAGAAATAGCACTCCGATTTCCATAATGCGCCAAGAAATCGCTTAAATCGATAACTCTATCGCACGCATTCATAATGGCGAAAGGAACCGAAATGGCGTCAATAAGAGCCTCTTGAATGACTCCGTGACGATACGCTTTTTCCTCATCGGTGTCGCGAGGAAGCTTAAAAGCATCTGCCAGGGGAGCGAAAGCAAGTGCATCCTTTTCAACAAGTTCAAGAAGTTCTTGTCTCACTTCCTCGAGCTGCTTCAAGTGCGCGACAACTTCGCTTTCAACCTCTGCGTATTTTTTCTTTCCTGTGGTTAAGTTACCAACCATCGAAAGAAGTGCAGAACCAAGTGCTCCGCAATAGGCCGAAGCACCCCCGCCTCCCGGGGTTGGCGTTCCTGCAGCAACTTCAGAAATAAATGTTTGATCTACCAATATCGTACTTTCTAAGTATTACGGCATCTCTACAGAAAGAATCTCAGGTTCTCAACGCCTTCGCAGCGGTGATTTTTCCCGACACTCTACCACTAGAATGCCTCTGTTTTCTTGTGGCGCTGTCCATTTTTTGGCGCCTCATTAAAAAGGTGCATCACATTATATATGAATGAACACAATAAAATTCGCGCTCCCGATGGATAGTTACCTGAAACCACCGAAAGCGCGAAACCTAAAAACCTTTACGCAATGCCCAACGTATAAGAAGGAACCAAGCTAGAACAACTAGAACAAGCCAGAAATCTTACCACTCTCATCAACGTCGATCTTGAAAGCAGCAGGATTCTTGCCCAGACCAGGCATTGTCATTACGTTACCCGTAAGAGCCACTACAAAACCTGCACCAGCGGAAACCTTAACTTCGCGAACCGTAATAGTGAAGTTGCGAGGAGCACCAAGCTTAGAAGCGTCATCGGAGAAGCTATACTGCGTTTTTGCCATACATACAGGCATATGTGCAAAGCCCATTCCTTCAATCTGGGCAATTTGCTTTTTAGCAGCTGCGGTGAAGTTAACGCCATCAGCATGATAGATTCGCTTAGCAATTGCCTCCATCTTTTCTGCAAGACCCAGATTATCTTCGTAGGCAAACTCGAGGTTGCTGGGCTGCTCACACAAACGCAGAACTTCTTCGGCCAACTCTACGCCGCCTTCGCCACCTTTTGCCCAAACCTGAGAAAGGGCTACATTAACACCCAACTCTTGGCACTTTGCACGAACCAGATCAATTTCTGCCTGCGTGTCGGTAGGGAATTCGTTGATCGCGACCACACAAGGAAGCTTGTATACCTTGGTAATGTTTTCAACATGCTGAAGCAAATTAGGAAGACCTGCCTCAAGCGCCTCAAGATTTTCTTCATTGAGCTGATCCTTAGGAACACCACCATGATTCTTGAGCGCACGAACCGTTGCAACAACTACTACAGCATCAGGCTGAATACCTGCTAAGCGGCACTTGATATCCAGGAATTTCTCCGCACCAAGGTCTGCACCGAAGCCTGCCTCAGTAACGCAATAATCGCCCAAAGCAAGACCCATACGAGTAGCCATAATGGAGTTGCAGCCATGTGCAATATTGGCAAAAGGACCACCATGAACAAAAGCAGGAGTTCCTTCAAGAGTCTGAACCAAATTAGGCTTCAAAGCATCCTTCAGCAAGGCGCACATGGCACCTTCTGCATGCAAGTCATGCGCTGTTACCGGCTCATCGTTGCGAGTATAACCAACTACGATGCGACCCAAGCGCTCCTTTAAGTCCGTAATGGAAGTTGCCAAACAGAAAATAGCCATGATTTCTGAAGCAACCGTAATGTCGAACCCGTCTTCACGCGGAACACCATTTGCTTTACCGCCCAAGCCGCACACAATATTGCGCAACTGACGATCGTTCATGTCGACAACGCGCTTCCAGGTGATACGACGTACGTCGATATTCAATTCGTTTCCATTGTGAATGTGGGCATCAAGCAAAGCAGCTAAGAGATTGTTTGCTGCTCCGATCGCATGGAAGTCGCCCGTAAAGTGAAGATTGATGTCCTCCATAGGAATAACCTGTGCGTAGCCGCCACCTGCAGCACCACCCTTAATACCAAATACAGGTCCCAATGAAGGCTCGCGCAAAGCGATTACAGTTTTCTTGCCCAAATGGGAAAGAGCATCGCCCAAACCTACGGTAGTAGTGGTCTTTCCTTCACCAGCTGGAGTTGGATTGATAGCAGTAACCAAAATAAGCTTGCCTGGCTCATGAGTCTCATTGCGAAGCAAGTTGTAATCTACCTTGGCTTTTGAACGGCCGTAACACTCCAAATATGAAGGATCAATTCCCGCCTTTTCGGCAATTTCGGTAATGTCACGTGGTTCGGTCGCTTGTGCAATTTCGATATCGCTCAGCATTATGTAAGCCTACCTTCCTTCGCCTGAATTCATTTGCATCCAGTTTATAAACCTGTTGCAATCCATCATGTAATGCGCCTGCGAAAACGCAATCTTCAACGTGTCTGTTTGGATATTGTTCGGGCACACCATTTGACACGCTAAATATAGCTTTTAGCGCACTTGACATGGCTTTAGTGCGCCTTGCGAAACGTCGATCTCTCTAAACTTTTTTCTCGAGAGACAACCGCTTTCACGTACAAAGTTTAGCGTGAAAGCTCGTTATAAATCATTCGTAATCCTTGTAAGGTCAATTCGAGATTGATTTCGGTAATAGAATTTGAAAGTGGTGCAATTCGATGCGCTAATCCACCTGTTGCCACCACGGTTGCCTCGTATCCAAGCTGTTTGAATACGCGATCGACCAAGCCATCGATACGAGCCGCCTCGCCGTACATGATGCCCACCTTCATACATTCAGCGGTATTAGTGCCAATCGCAGTGCCTGGATCCTCTAATTCCACCGAACGAAGCAACGCTGCACGACTGAACAATGACTTCATTGAGGACTCTACACCAGGAGCAATGATACCCCCTACAAACGTACCCTCTTTGTTGATTATTTCGATATTGGTCGCCGTACCAAAGTCCACCACAATGACAGGAGATCCATACAGATGCTTTGCCGCTGCCGCATCAGCTACACGGTCAGCTCCCAATTCAGGAAACCTACTCATATCGACATTGATTAAGTGTCCTGCACTAGCTGCTGAAACCACAAGCGTGTCGACATTGAAGGAGCGGCAGCATGCTTTTTCCCAATTATGAGTAAGAGCAGGTACTACCGAAGCTAAAATCGCTCCATCAATATGAGAGTACTCAAGACCCTCTGCCATCATGAGCGTATGAAGCTTGATTCGAAGCTCATCGCTCGTATGATCCACATTAGTAGCAACACGCCACATATGAACAAGTTTGTCATTGTCATAAATTCCGAGGACGGTTTGCGTGTTTCCCACGTCTATTGCAAGTAACATATTTCTGACAGTCCCTTTCAAAGTATACACTACCTGCGAATGCTACCATACTATTGAAGGTGATATACACGAGCTTTATTTTTGAAGCGTTTAACAATACTAGCTGGAGGGTGATCGTATGGAAAATACGCCTGCTCGCATTCTGATCGTTGACGACGAGCCTTCAATTACCGAATTCGTAAGCTACGCCATGCAAAAAGAGGGCTACCTCACTGAAATTGCTTCAGACGGCGAAGAAGCCTTACGCAAAATAGAGCAACAGCATTTCGACCTATTTATTCTCGACATCATGTTGCCCGGTATCGATGGCTATGAGCTTTGCCGTCGTATCCGTACAAAAATGTCTACGCCAATTTTGTTTCTCTCTGCACGCGACACCGAACTCAACAAAGTTGTAGGCCTTGAGCTTGGTGCAGACGACTACTTAGCAAAACCTTTTGGAGTTCGAGAGCTTCTTGCACGCACCCGAGCTTTACTTCGGAGAAGCCAAGGTAATGAGACGGTCTCTGGAAATGAAATTTCTGCAGGGGGTATAACCCTCAACGAAGACACTCATGTTGCGCAAGGCGACAAAGGCGCTATTGACCTTACACCACGAGAGTTTGAGCTTCTTGCTTGCCTCATGCGCAATGCAGGTAAAGTAGTTTCGCGCGAAGACCTGCTCCATGACGCATGGAACTGGGAATTTATTACTGAAACAAAAACGGTTGACACCCATATCAAGCGTTTGCGCGATAAAATTGAATCTGCAGGATACGATCCTAAACTGGTCGAAACCGTCAGAGGCTATGGCTATCGTTTCAAGAAATAGTCCTGAAGGATGCTTTTAAAAAAACCGCTTGTTTTTAGGAAACTATTTTTTGAGAGTCGCCTGCGAAATTTGAAAGCCGCTGCGAAAACGATTTTCGTACGTGATCTTTTCGTTCGTATCCAATGTATATCTATAGGAATGCCGCTTAAAAGAGAAGTTGAGTAATGCCACGATCTGCCGAAACGCCTCGCGCTAGCCAACAACGAGAAGAAAAGCCTATGCGTCTTTTCACGCATATTTCTTTTCTTGCTACCCTCTTGGCAATTTTGGCCTGCGCCATTATGGTACTCGTGGCTATTTTTGTTTTCGACTGCCCCTACACCCTTCTCCTTACCATCATTCCCGTAGGATGCGTATGCTACTTTTTGAGCTTACTCATTGCGCACTTTATTAGCCGTCCCCTTACCGAACTGGTCCGAAAAGTTCAATCCTCCAAGGCGGGCGACACCAGCATCACATTTGCCCCGTCTGGAGTCATGCGCGAAGTTGACGATCTCTCCGAAAGTATTAATGAGTTTAATCGCATCTATATCACACGCGTAGAAGAGTTAAAAGCGCTCAACGAACGTCAAGATACCTTCGTAAGCGATGTAGCCCACGAATTTCGTACCCCCCTGACCGCCATCAGCGGCAATGCGGAGTTGATGCTAGATCCCGACATGCCACAATCGACCCGCGAACATTTTTGCGAGATTATCTTAAGCGAAGCCGATCGTCTTAAGAAGCTTACTAACGGCTTACTTGCTTTACAGCACGCCAAAGAAGGAGTGCCTGCCTACGCCCTTAAGCGCTTAAACATCGAAGAAGTCGCGCGAGATGCGGTAGACACACTCGAGCCTATTGCACAAGATAAGAATGTCTCGCTGAGCATAGAAGGCGCTGCACCCGATATTTTGGCGAACGAAGACCGCTTAAAGCAAGCACTTATCAACTTAGTCGATAATGCTATTCGTCATGTCGAAGAAGGCGGTCATGTACGCATCCTGTTATCTGGCGTTAATGACAACTCGGTCGTAGCCGTTAAAGACGATGGCTGCGGTATCGGGAATATTGATCCGGTACTTCTTTTTAAACGCTTCTACCGCGGCGATCTATCCCGCGCACGTAACAGCGGCGGAGCAGGATTAGGCCTGGCGATCGTAAAAGAAATTGCTGAAGATTTTGATGGAACTGTAACGGCATTTAATGCGCCTGAAGGCGGTGCCGTATTTACTATGTCGTTCCCTTCAATGCACTAAAGCATTAGAACAGCTAACGATTCCTGATTTTATGATTACGATTAAATTACGGCAGACAACCATTCCTCGCTCTACGCAACTACAGCAAATGGTTAAACCCGCTAACAACTAAGCTCTGGCTTTACCTTATTACCAGCTTTACCTGATTACCTGATTCGCCTGATTGCCCGCTTTACTTAATTACCTTCGAAACTGCCTGAGCGAGCAATACTGCTGCAAACATCTTTATCGCATCAATAGGAACAAAAGGAGCAACTGCCATCACAAAAGCTGCTTCAGCGCTTAGGTTGCCCATATAACTCAACCACGCCCAACCAAAGGCGTAAAGAACAAGCAAGAACACAACACCCATCACGAGGTTAAGCGCAAGAGTTCCTACTGTGATCGAATTACCCAAAATTGACTTAGATTGATCTGAAGAAAAAATCCCTTTTCCCTTGATCAGACAGCCAACCGCAAGCGCTACCGCTCCGGCAATCAAAAAGCCTACGATAAAGCCACCCGTTGGTCCTACCAATGCAGCGATACCTCCCCTAAAGGAAGAAAACACTGGCAATCCAAGGGCACCTAAAATAAGGTAAACCGCAATTGAGGTAAGCGCCTCTTTGGGTTTTAGCGCAAACAAAACAAACATGACCGCAAGGGTTTGCAAGGTAAACGGAATAGGCCCAAACGGTACGGTAATCCAGGCTGAAACCGTCATAAAGGCAACTGATAAACCACAAAATGCAATTGATACTGCACTACCATAAGCTCGAGAATGCGATGTAGAAGCGTTCACGCCTGTTTCCTTTCCTGTCAAACTCTTTTAGAGTCGACCAACATGATGAACACACATTTTAACAAACAGGAAGAAAGTATCCCTTAGAAATAAATTCTTTTATCGTTTGGTAACGTTATGCGTTCTTTTTCCCAAATTTCGCCTGAATTGTCCCTTCTTCGATTCCTTTTAAGCGCTTCAGTTCGAAGAAGATAAAGATCAACGAAGTAACTACAGCCAGAATATCTGCAATGGGAACTGCAAAATAGAGCGCATCTAAGCTAGTAAGCGTTGGCACAAGGCGAGGCAACACCAGCGGAAGCACAATATAAAGGGGGATAAGGAACAATACTTGACGAGTAAGTGAAAGAATAACCGACTTAATCGGCTGCCCTGTTGCCTGGAAATAATTCGAGGTGACAATCTGCATGCCTACCACAGGCAAAACCAGCACCTGAACGTTAAGCGCAAAAACCGTAAACTCCCGCAGAGCATCATCGCGAATACCGAAAAAGGAAACGATATCAAAGGCAAAAATATGAAGCAGCGCCCACATTATCGTACCCATTATTGTTGCAATCAGAATGCCATACCCTAGCGTACTTCTTACACGAGAGATAAGACTCGCCCCATAGTTAAAGCCCAATAAAGGTTGGATTGCCACAGCAATGCCAATCAAAGGAAGCACCGTAAACATCGCACAGCGTTGTACAACGCCGATAGAAGCAAGCGCTGCTTCTGCCCCTAAAGGAGACTGCCCGCCATACAAAACAAGAAGGTAGTTAACAAGGAAATTAATAACGGACATGGCAAGCTGCATAACAAAACTTGCCGCACCTAGAGAAATAATTAAGCCAACTACTTCGGCTTCAAGTTTCAGATTGGCGGCATACAACTTAAAAGCAACATCTTTAGTGAACAAGAAATACCACAGTACACAGACACATGAAATCGCCTGGCCAAGCACTGTAGCCAAAGCGCTTCCTACTACTCCCCAGCCAAAAACTAACACAAAAAGATAGTTAAATACGATACAAGAAATAGTACCAATAACCATGGTTGCCAATGCTCGATTCGGAGCACCAGCCGTACGAATAAAGTTATTAACGCCCATACCAATGAGCTGGAATATAAAACCTAGGGCCAGAATATACATAAAGGAATACGTATAATCGCGAATTTCAGGCGTAACGCTCGACAACGTTAAAATCGCCTCAACGCATGGGGGAATATGGATAAGCACTGCCACTAAAAGTGCTGCAATAATTCCAAGACAAACGGTATTGCCTAAGCTCTTTTCAGCAGCAGCTTTATTGCCTTCGCCTAATCGCAAAGCTGCAAGAGCATTTCCACCATTGCCAATAAGCATGGCAAGCGCCATAAATATTGTCATCAAAGGCATGGCAGCCGTTGCTACCGAAAGACCAATTTCTCCCATAGCCTGACCCAAGAAGATGGAGTCAATGACGTTGTAGGCGCCGTTAACGAGCATTCCAACAATAGAAGGAATAGCAAATTCCATGATTAGTTTCGGGATCGAACCCGTTCCCATACGTGCAGTACGCGCATCACCTTTTTTGCTCGGTTGAGCAGAGCGCTCTTCTCGCAAAGAACCCTTTGAGAAGGTTACGGACTTTTTATCACCCTCATTTTGAGTAGGATCTGCTTCTGAAGCGAGAGTTGATTGGGTATCATCGAAACGACTACGGTCGAATCGATCATGACAAATATGAGAGTCTTGTTCTTGGTTAGTCATTCCCTATCCTTCAAAATACCGTATATATGGTAATTGGTAGCCCTCGCCCTTCATCTCTCCTGCAAGCACGCGCTATTATCCCACGGCACTAATTGAAATGCTACTAAATTTAAAGCAAGGTGCTAAAAGAGCGCGAAAGGTCGGCGCTTACTCTGATTTCTCTTTGATGTCACTTAATTGACTCAAGCCTCTCTCTTCAAAATTGTTTGATTGTCGCAAGTCCCTTTCTCTTCAATGTCGTTTACTTGTCGCACATTCCCCCCTGTCTTGATTTGACGTATAGTAGTCAAACTGCGAAGAGAGGAAATTTGTGACCATAACCGAACTTGTGCTGCTTGGATTAGCACTTTCGATGGATGCCTTTGCGGTAACCATTTCAAATACCTTTATTTATCAGGGCAATTCCAGAGCTCGAAACATTCTCATGCCCATAACTTTTGGACTTTTTCAAGGTCTCATGCCTTGTGTTGGTTATATACTTGGTCGTCTTGTCAGCGATGTAATATCACAATACGCGGGCATTATTACCTTTGCAATTTTAGGCTTCATTGGCGCCAAAATGATTTGGGATGCGCTTCATGAAGAAGCGAAAATGGACGAAGAGTCCACCCAAGAAGGCAGTTCAAGCAACTCTGGCCACTCGGGTCAGATTCTTACGCTACCAGTACTCACACTCCAAGCAATTGCAACTAGCATTGATGCCCTTGCAGTTGGTGTGAGTTTTGCGGCACTTTCTGTGAATGTAGCGTTTGCCGCAGGAACAATAGCGCTAACCACTGCACTAACGTGCGGAATTGCGTTGGTGGTCGGAAGGCGCTTTGGCAATGCCTTAGGAGAACGAGCAACTATTATTGGTGGCATTGTTTTGATTTTAATTGGCTTGAAGTCTCTTCTTTTTTAATGCAGTGAGCGGACATGCACTTCGTTAATGTCCAACGAAGAAACATACACTTCGACGTGCGTTTCATTAATACTCTAACGGATGTGCATTTTGCTAATGTTCCAATGAGCATACATGTACTTCGCCCGATTGAGCCGCTACCAGTTTCCCTGGAGCGGTCTCTAAGAGCAATTGGCCTTGATCGTCTATCCCCGCGATAGTTCCCTGAGCAAATACAGAGCCATCAAGAGCCTCAAGAGTTGCGCGAGTGCCTCTAAAAGCCATATGGGAACGATATTCATCTTTAAAGGGCTCAAAGCCTTCAGTACACCACTTCAAATAGCAGTGCTGCACTTCATGGAGCATGTCGAAAAGAATCTGCGTTAATACCTTGCGCTGAATAGAAGTAAGATCGTCTTCTGCCGTTTCCGATGATTGACTTTCTATAAAGCTTCCTGTCAGTTCCTTGCCTTCGGCAAAGACTCCAGTTCTACCCTTTTCTTCAACAGTAATATCGTTTTCTTCAGAGCTAAGGCAGTTCAACTCATTACCAAGATATGAAAGCGAATACTTCCCTATGGATTTTGATGCAGCATCTTGGGAAGCAAACACATTAATGCCTATACCAACGCAAATCCCGCCTGAGATCGCCTCAAGTGATATACCTGCAATTTTACCCCCGTCAAAAAGCAGATCATTGGGCCACTTAATAGCAAGCTTAGAAGCATCACACCACTTACTCAAAGCTCTTCGCAAAGCAATCGACATCACAAGGCTAACAAGCGGCAACTTATCAAGAGAGACCCCATGATACGACGGGGTCAAAGCAAAAGAAGTATACAATCCCCCCAGAGGACTTTCCCACAGACGTCCCTGACGCCCATAGCCTCCACTTTGTTTAAGCGCTACCGCGCATAGCCCCTCACCAGAGCCCTGCGCCAGCGCATCCTTCATGATGCGGTTGGTTGAATCTACGCAACCATAGCTTTGGATACGCCAAAACGAAGTATCAAGATTGGTTTTATCTGAAGGAACAGCAAGAGGCGCTAACACTTCCATGCCTTACCTACCGCTACCGTATCCAGCGTAACTTTTACCCCATTTGCCAGCTCGTGACGGGGAGCAAGCTCCAACAGAGGCTTTACCACGAAGTCGCGTTCCTGAAGCAAAGGATGCGGCAAGGTAAGAATTTCGTGATCGCAAACGTATCCCTGATAGTCAAGAATATCCAAATCGCAAGTTCGAGGTCCATTTTCCTGCTCGCGCACACGGCCCAAGCTTTGTTCAATGGCCTGCAAGTATCGAAGAAGTTCTTGCGGCGGCAAACCTGTTCGCAAAAGAACTACCGCATTGACGAACGTGTCCTGATCTTTGAAATAGGCAGGTTCACTTTCGTAAAAACTCGATACATCAATGATCTGGGAATCGGGCAACATACACATATCGGAAATAGCCTGATTAAGCATTGCCTTTTTGCCTTCAAGCTCTTCTCCTTCATCGGCAACAAGAGCCACGTTACAACCCATACCAATAAAAGCATAGGGACGCAAATTCTCTTCTGCTGAAGTAACCGTAAGAGGTACATTATGAGTTCGAATCACCGACGCACCAAGCTCGCAAGCCAAAAGGGCTTCTGCCGCTGAAGCGTCATCTCGTTGCTTTGGATCATCAATGTGGTAGGCATACCCTATATAGCTCTTTCGCGAAACCGCCACCATAAGGGGGTATCCCAAACGAGCAAATTCCTGGAAGTTTCGCATAAGCTGAATAGTTTGCTTGGCTGTTTTCCCGAAACCAGGACCCGGATCAAGACAAATTCGCTCACGCTCAATCCCCGCATCTTCCAGCATTTCTGCGCGGTTTTTCAAATAGGTGGCCACTTCATCAACCACATCGTCATAGCAGGGTTCATCCTGCATAGTGCGAGGATCGTCGCCCTTCATATGCATAACCACTAAACCTACATCGCATGACGTGGCGACTTTTACCATTTCAGGATCGCGAAATCCTGTTACGTCGTTAATAATGCTTGCTCCGGCCTCGATGCAGGCTTGCGCAACTTCAGCATGGCGCGTATCAACACTGACGCACACGCCCTCTGCAGCTAGACGACGAACCACTTCTTCAACTCGCCGTAATTCTTCTTCTATTGATACAGGACTTGCCCCAGGACGGGTAGATTCTCCTCCTACATCAACAATAAGAGCACCTTGCTCGACCATGGCAAGCCCTGCTGCTACCGCTTCCTCGACAGAAGCGTACGACCCCCCGTCGGAAAAAGAATCTGGAGTAACGTTAAGGATCCCCATAATGACAGGAGTTCGAGAGTCAAACGAATAAGAACCACAGCGCCAAATCATAAGTTATTCCTCCAAAAAGCCCCGAGCAAATTGCTCGGGGCAAACACAGCAAACAAAATACTTCCAATACCGTTATGTTAAGAAAGCATCATTGCGCAATTGGCTTCCTTTGTGCAACTAGCACCATCGCGCAACTAACACCCTATACGCGAGGCGTATTGTTATTTTGGTCGCTTCCGCCCTGAGCGTCATGCGACTCAGAATCCTCACGAGCAGATTGCGGAGCAGCTGGCTGCACAGGCTGCACAGGTTGTGCAGGCTGCGCTGGTTGCTCCGTTGCCATCGGCTGAGTAGCAGGCTGGTCTGCTGGAGCCGATTGTTCAACCTCTTCATGACGGACCGTTACCAAATCGATTGGCATAGGACGCCTTGGACGAGAAGGATTCGTCGCTGAAGGCGGCAATTGAGTAGGATAGCCAGGCTTGCTTGCAGGCTGCACCGAATCAGCCGATGCAGGCATCATAGGCTGATCGCTTTGCGTCGATGCAGGAACCGTGGGCTGACCCGTAGGAGCAGGGAAATCGCCAGAACCAGTCGAGTCGCCCTGGTTTCCGCTCTGGGAATTTTCGGCAGCACTCTTAAGCTTCTTTGCCTCGGCTTCTTCCTTTTCCTTCTGAAGATATTCATCCCAGCGATTATTGAGCAATGCCTGGCAAGCATCTCCATCGATAGTTTCACGCTCAAGCAATACGGAAGCCATCAAGTCCATTTGATCACGACGGGAAGACAGGATCTTCTCTGCACGATCGTGAGCTTCTTTCATGATGCGCGCAACTTCGTCATCGATTCGACGAGCCGTATCGTCGGAATAATCCTGCGTATTGCCATAATCACGTCCCAAGAATACTTCGTGATTCGGCTGTCCAAACACCTGAACACCAAGCTCTGAGCTCATGCCGTAATTGGTAACCATCGAACGCGCCATCTTTGTCGCACGTTCAAGGTCGTTGGAAGCACCCGTAGTGATGTCGTCGCAGAACAGTTCCTCTGCAACGCGACCACCAAGGAATACCGCCAATTCATCACGCATCTGGTTGCGACTATTCAGGACCTTATCCTCGTCAGGGATGGAAAGGGTATAACCTAACGCCCTACCACGAGAAATGATCGAGATCTTATGCACAGGATCGGCGTTTTCAAGCAGGTGTCCCACCAAAGCGTGGCCCGATTCGTGATACGCAATAGTAGTACGTGTTTGCTTATCCAAAACACGACCCTTGCGCTCAGGACCAGCGATAACACGCTCCATCGAATCCTGAACTTCTTTATTAGAAATGATGCGCTTATTGCGACGAGCAGTAAGAATCGCTGCTTCGTTAAGCAAGTTGGCTAGGTCAGCACCAGAAAAGCCAGGGGTCAGCTTTGCCAGGCTTACCAAGTCAACATCATCATCTAAAGGCTTATTGGCTGCGTGAACATTCAAGATCTTTTCACGACCCTTGACGTCTGGAACGTCAACAACAATCTGACGATCAAAACGACCTGGACGCAAGAGTGCAGGATCGAGAACATCAGCACGGTTGGTAGCGGCAATCAAGACTACTGAATCGTTAGCTTCAAAGCCATCCATTTCTACCAGCAACTGATTCAAGGTTTGCTCACGTTCATCGTGGCCACCACCAAGACCAGCACCACGTTGGCGGCCTACCGCGTCGATCTCATCAATGAAGATAATAGAAGGCGCAGCCTCTTTAGCTTTCTTAAACAAGTTACGAACACGAGAAGCACCTACACCAACGAACATTTCTACAAAGTCGGAGCCAGAGATGCTAAAGAATGGCACCCCTGCTTCGCCTGCAACAGCACGGGCAAGCAAAGTCTTACCAGTACCCGGAGGGCCTACCAGCAAACAGCCACGAGGAATTTTTGCACCCAATGATTGGTACTTGGCAGGATTTTCAAGGAAGTCCTTAATTTCCTGCATTTCCTCAACTGCCTCATCCACACCTGCAACATCAGCAAACTTAACGTCAGGATGCTCTTCAACGTAGTCTTTAGATTTTGCCTTACCAAAGGACATCTGAGAATTGTTTGCCTTGTTCATCTGGGAGAAGAAGAACAAAAGTAAGCCTGCAATAATCAGGATGGGCAAAATCGAGGCAAGAATTGAGCCCCAAGGAGAAGCAAGACGCACGCTGTATTGGATCTCGGGATTTTCCGCCATGAGCTGTCCCAAGGAATCCTGTCCAACCCAGGTCACCGTATAGTTATGTTCCGAGCCTAAATTAGCTACCGCGAGCTGCTGCGTTTCCACGATATTCAAACGAGCAGATCCATTATTCATGGTGCCAAGCTCAGAATTCAACGCGTCAAACGCTTCATTGAACGCATCCGCAGAAGCACCGCCTGCGGTGGAAGCAGGATAATAGCTACCTGTAATGGTATAAGAGCCCGTATCGTATACCGCCGTGCTCACTCTTCCCTGCTCTACTGCCTGCATGAATTCCGACGTTTGCAGTTCGTCGGTCTGCGTAACACCAGTAGCCGAGGTCATCGTGCGTGCCATCATGAACATAAAGAAAATACCAATAATGATAAAGACCACTATGGTAACCACATTGGTCCGATTAGGCTGTTTAAACCCTTTCGGATTATTCCCCTTTGGTGTTTTGGGGGTCTTCGGATTGGGAGTTTGCGACATAAAGTACTGTATTCCTTATCTTCCAATAACCATTTCTATAGTTTATTTAAAGCTTATGCTGAAGGGCAATTACAAGCGAAAGTCCTAATCAGAAACGTATCTGCAGCAATCACCTTGCCAGCCATAAACCGTTATCTACTAATCATTGCTGATTTTACTCAATAATCTCTGGTTTCAAAACTCCAATACAAGGTAAGTTTCGATACCGTTCCGCATAATCAAGACCATATCCCACAATAAATTCATCTGGACATTCAAATCCGATGTATTTACAGGGAATATCTGCCTGATTTGGGGTGTCTTTGCGAAGCAAAGTGGCAACTTGAAGCGAAGCGGGATTGCGCGATTCTAAGTTTTTCATCAGATAACGAAGGGTAAGACCGCTATCCAAAATATCTTCTGCGATGAGCACGTGCCTGCCTTCAATCGAGCACGTTAAATCCTTCAGAATACGCACCACTCCAGAGCTTTTCGCTCCATTTCCGTAAGAGGAAATAGCCATGTAGTCCATTTCAATGGGCAAATGAATCTCACGAACAAGATCTGCCATAAAAATAGCTGCACCGCGAAGCACTGAAATAACTACGATACTTTTACCAGCATAATCTTGGGTAATGCTCGTACCTAGTTCTTTAACACGATTACGAATTTCTTCTTCTGTAAAAAGAACTCTATCCAAATCGGGAAATTGCTCCACGATAGGCCTCTTTTCCACCTCAAGGCAATTTGTCCACAAATACACGTCGCTTAGTGTAACAAAAGCGAGCTTAACACGTTAAATATGAAATACTGCTGTTATCGTTTTGCAGTAAATCTTCACTGTTCTACCACTTATTCAGCTTCTGCAACTTCTGCTTCAATGGTTTCCTTAAGGATATCGGGGAAGTTTTTCAATAAAGCGTCCACGGGAAGCCCCACAATGTTGTTGTAATCCCCCTCGTACTTTTCCACCAAAGCGCCACCCTTACCTTGGATGCCATAAGCGCCTGCTTTATCTATGGTCTCGCCCGTTGCAACATACGCATTGATGTCTTCTTTAGATAGCTCTTTGAAGGTCACATAGCTCGATTCAGTAAAGGAACGAAACGCTAAAGAAACTTTACCGTCGCCTCCTTTTTCTTCGGTTTCATTGAGAAGAATCATCCAAACTGAAACACCAGTAATGACTTCATGAGTTCGCCCTGAAAGATGGGCAAGCATTTCTCGAGCATGATCGGCGCTATACGGCTTGCCATACATTTCACCATCCAAAACCACCGTAGTGTCTGCCCCGATAATGATTCCTAACCCCACAGGATTTTGAGCTAAGATCTCCTGCACCACCGCACCAGCTTTACGTTCGGCAAGTTTCTTTACTGCCTCTGCCGGCTGCGCACGTAAATCTGGCTCGAGCGATTCATCAACCTCAGACGAACCCGTAAACACCGTGAACTTAACGCCCGCTTCTTCGAGCAATTGCTTGCGACGAGGACTTTTTGAAGCAAGTATTACATTTACCGGGATTGATACGGTTGCCATAGGTACTCCTTATACATATAGACATTAGAAAGCTGTTAGGAAAAGCGACTCTGTTCGAGCCATTTTCACCAGTTAGAACTCATATTTTTTTCATGCTAGCTTTTTACTTTATCTGGTTTACGACGAGCTCGAAATTGCGCCATGGGCTCAACAAGAACACCACGCTTGTTTGCACTTAGTGCAAGATCGCCTTGAATATTGGAGACAAATCCGCTTTTTGGATTGCCCTCTTCATCGAACGCTGAAAGCAGAGTTTCTATTGCGAAAGATTCGATCCGCGCATCTCGTCCCGCAAACACCTCTAGCACTGCCAGAGCCACACGACGCTGCAAAGGGCGTGCGATTTTTCCAAACGAAGGCTTGAACAAACAACCATCCCACGAATCTTTATCTGGTTGCCCTATCCACTCAAGATGTTCTTGCGCCACATCACGAGCAAGTTCGTCTAAATAATCATCTTCGTCAGCGATGAGATTCATTGTTCGACATAAAGTATCCAACAGATGAGCATTACGAGCTTTTGCCTTAGGAATAATCTCGTGACGCACATAGGCACGGAATCGATCCGTGTGGGCATTGGTTGCATCTTCACGCCAACGGTGCCCCTCATCATCTAGCACAACACTTTCCTCAGGAAGAAGCCCGAGGTATTCGCGTAGCTGATCTCGCGAAACGTCCAAGCAAGGCCGCACGATAGATCCATTACGGTAGAGCATCGAGCGAAACCCTCCAGGACCCGTACCTACAATTGAGCGCATATAAAAATTCTCTACTCTGTCGTCTTGAGTGTGCGCAGTAACAATGCGACCTTCCGAAATGGGAACCATTTCGTGTCGACACAGACTCTCCAAAGCCTGTTGAGCAGCAACATAGCGCTCGCTGCGACCTATAGCCTCTATATTTCCACCCGTTTCTTGTGCCAGAGCAGCAACATCAATTTCGCAAGCAAAAAAAGGGATATCGAGTTTTTCTGCAAGTTGCTGAACAAAAGCCTGGTCTTTATCTGCGTCCAAGCCTCGAAGCTTGTGGTTTACATGCAAGATTGCAGGTTGACCAACTAAATTACGCTGATGCAGGTCATGCATCAAATACGTAAGTGCCGTAGAGTCAGATCCGCCCGAAACCATCAGGACAACAGGAGTCGCTGCCCCAAAGAGCTGGTATTTTTGAATCGTTTGCTCGACCGTAACGATCATGCAATGCCTCTCTCTTTTACTAACTAGCAACAATTGCTCAGGAACCGTTGCGAAAAGAAATAGTTCTTTGATAGCGTACTTATTGTAAACGAATGCCTAAAAAGAGGAGTTTCTCCATGCAATTCATTCTGCGTACCATAGCTATTTTTGTTGCAGTTGCTGTTGCGGCTTGGCTTGTTCCTGGAATTAATGTAATTGGGGCAGGTGCAGCATGGGGATCAATCCTTATTGTTGCGCTCGTAATTGCGCTGCTCAATATGACGATAAAGCCCATTCTGCAAATACTAGGACTCCCTATTACCATTATTTCTCTTGGAGTATTTTACCTGGTAATTAATACGTTATTGCTCTACATTGCTGCAGGAATAAGCAATGCGCTTTTTGGTGCAGGTTTAGAAATTGCCTCATTTGGTTCAGGATTCGTGGCAGCGATAGTTATTTCGATAGTTTCCACAATCATGAACGCCATTTTAGGTGCCAACGACTAAACGAAGACTAAACGAAGACAAAAGCCAGATCCGCAAGACAACGGTTGCTGATAGGGCATCAATCACCAACATAACAGCAGTTGCTGATAAGGTGTCAATCACAAACACAAAACCAAGCCATTAGGTTTGATTTTCTCTGCATGAATTACTGCAAGGGTATCTTTTATGCGCGGACTACTGCAGGAGTAACCTTTATACGCGAACTGCCTTTGTGTCCAGGCTACTGCAGGGATTGCCTTTGTGCACGGGCTACTGCAGGGGCAACCCTTATGAGCGAACTACCTTTTGCATGAGCTACTGCAAGAGCAACCTTTATGCGCGGGTTACCACCTCAACAACAAACCCTAATTCATCAAGAGAATCATAATAGGTAAATCTCGCTTTAGGATTGACGAGCGACTGGCCTTCCATCCATATCCCAATGCCACGCTCGCCCATCAGTTGAGTGATGCGATCATTATCGTCTACATCAAAACGAATATGATGCAAGCCGAACTGTCCTTTATTTAGATAATCGCGCCAAACAGTATTAACCTCGCCTACTGGCTGTAAAAATTCCAGCTGTATATTGAAGAAGTTATAGAATGCAGAAATTACTGGTGCATCAACCGTCTGACCGTCTGTTCGATAGAGGCAGTTTTGATACAGCGATTCTCCACCCGCATCAGGCTCAAGACCAAAGATAGTTCGCATACCCTGCTGAGCTTTCTCCATGTCTTCTACCACAATACCGATTTGCACTATAGTACCGAGCTCTTTTGCAAGAGCTAACTTTTCTTCGGTAGATTTCGTTGCGGTTTTACCTTCGTTATCCATAACTGCCTCTATCTCGGTTTTTCTCCCTTTTACTGATTTACATCAGTTATTTTAAAACCAATTTGAATTTGCCCTTCGTTATTCCTGTTTATTGTCTCTCAACTGACAGGTTGCGAATACTCCGTCAATAGACAGGCTACGAACACTCTGCTTTTAATGGGCTTTTAATTTTATTCAGCAGAAGTTGCAGGGGTTGCGCTACGACCGGCATATTCCTGGTCAAGGTCATAAAGAGCCTTAGCATCAGAGCCAAAAAGCTTCATCTTGGTAACCATTTCTTCAGCGGTTGTTTCCTCTTCGCCCTGCTCTTCAATAAACCAATCCAAAAACTTCATGGTACGGAAGTCTTTTACTTCATAAGCTGCCGCATAAATATCGTTGATCAATGAGGTAACGTACTTCTCGTGTTCAAGCCCTGCCTCCAGTGGTTCGAGATAAGAAGAAAACGTCTTATCGGGAGCCGCAATTGCACCAAGAACAACCTTGCAACCATTGTCATGCAAATAGTCGCGAATCTTTAGCGCATGATCACGCTCTTCGGCAGCTTGAATCATGTACCAATTTGCGAAACCCGAAAGACCCTCCTCCTCGTAATAATCGGCGAAGGAAACATACAGGTAAGCAGAATAAAGTTCCTTGTTAATCTGATCGTTGAGAAGTTCATACACTTTTGCGTCCATGGTTTTCCACTTTCTCTCGAAGACACTTTCCCGAAAGAGGGAAAAGTTCTCTACATAGAAAACTTTCCTTATATCTTTCTCAAAATTGATACTAATAGTACTGAAGCTTTATAGGTTTCGGAATTCAAAAATATTGAAGTCTTGTTACAATTAATCCAGTCAAATTTTGGGTAAACTACCGATATTACCTGGGGAAAGAAGGGATTTCTCACCAGAATGGCCACACAGAGCACCAACAAGAAAACCTCACATCGTCGCAACTCCGACGATAGTCACTCCATTACACGCGATAGTATTATCTCTACCGCGTTTGACCTGTTTCGCGAAAAGGGTTATGCCAAGGCTTCCATAAGCGAACTTGCCCGTCGAGTCGATATGGATCCTTCCTCGGTGTATTATTATTTCCCTTCAAAAGAAGCCCTCCTAGCTGAAATTTCCGAACCCGCAATAAGCGTTCCTACTTTAGAAGAGCTTTCTTCTTACACCGATAGCCGTACCGTACAACTCTACGCTCTCATCATGATGGATGTCGTACAAAAATGCGAACTGCCTCTTGATTTCATTGATGTAGAAAGTGCCGCCCGAAAAAAACCCGCACGCTTTGGGTCTTTCTACGATCGCTATAAAACGTTCTATCACACCCTGCTTGCGGTTATAGAAAAAGGCATTGAAGAAGGAGAATTTTGCGAATGCGCCGCCGACGAGCGTGCCGTTACCATCTTATCCATTAATGAGGGCCTCCAGCATCATTTTCATGCTAAAGAACGTGGTGAACTCTTGCTCACTGACTCTGGCTATACCGCACATAATCATTCCCCTGAAGATATTGGGCACATGAGCGCGCTCTCGGTAATACCTGCCCTTATTCCCGCTTCGATCGACTTTGACGAAAAAGCCCATGAAGGTCGAAGGCTTTATGCGCAGATCGTCAAAGCAAGCTATTAATTTGATGGTGCGATCTGCGGGGTTAGTAAGAAAATACTGGTCGACGAGACCGAAGTTCGTGCTTACCGCCAATCGGCGAGGCAAGGCTGAGCGCCTACTGCCGATTAGCGAGATAGAAGTTTGCGTCTGTCATTAGTCGGGAAACCGAAGTTTATGTCTGCCGTCGATCAATGAAACCGAAGCACCTACCGTCAATCGGCAAGATAACGCTCTCTTCTATTATTGAGCGACAAGAAAAAGTCGCCCTTCATGAACCGACAGCTCGTCGAGACGATTCACTGCAAAGATGCTTGCTTTTCGGATTTCAGCAAAAGCTTCATCCGAGCCGCTTTCACCTATGCCGATGGTTGGGAATCCTGCTGAACCAAGCGTCTCGAGCGCATACAATGAATCATCAATGCCCCAGGTTGTTGTACGTTCTGTACCTAATGCTGTTTGCGCATGTTCAAAGATAGCCGGCTCCCGTTTGGTTGAATCGATATCCTCAACCGAAAAAATGTGAGAAAAATAGTCAGCAATACCCGCGCTTTTCAAACCTGCCTGCAAATACCTTTGCGCACTGGACGACACAACACACATGCGCACGTCCGCCGATGCACACGTTTCCAAAAAGGAAACCACACCAGGAAGAGCTTGGGCTTGATGCGAGTAATATTCCATCATGTAATCATCGATAAAACGTATTACCGCATCAGGATTTGAAAACAATCCAAAGTGCTCATGGAAATAGCGAGCGACTTCAGGAATGGTGAAAGTCGCAAACTGAGCACGTTCTTCAGGAGCTACTTTTACCCGAACCGCCTGCGAAAGCTCCCCTTCTAACCCTTGCCAAGCATTGAGAGAATCAAGCAAGGTGCCATCACAGTCGAAGATGGCACCGGTAATTCTATTATCTCTATTCA
>JABLTP010035103.1_pt1 | contig 27398 bp, 29 predicted proteins | sample 7160111 | NCBI WGS metagenome assembly JABLTP01 (sample SAMN14651227, study PRJNA627086) | human gut metagenome | isolation source: feces | host: Homo sapiens
AATCGGCATTTCTACCGATGGAACATCCCTCTATCGCATCTCCCGCAAAGCGGCGGCTGCGGATACCGCACCACAAGAAATCCTGGTTTAAAACTTTCAGATAGGAGGCTTTTCTCATGCTTGCACCAGCTTGTGCGATTTTAGAAGCCATTTTATTTGCCAGCGGCGACCCCATTCCCCTTTCCCGTCTGGCGGCGGCAAGCGGCATTCCCGAACGGGAACTGCCCCAGCTGCTGAACGACTTGAACACTGCTTACCAGAAATCCGGACACGCTCTGCAAGTGCTCTTGCTGGAGAAAACCGTTCAGCTCTGTACCGTAGAACGCTATGCTCCGTATATTCAAGCAGCGTTGGAACAGAAACGCACCTTGCCCCTCACGCCAGCCGCATTGGAAGTGCTCACGATTGCCGCCTATCACCAACCCGTCACCAAGCGGTTCATTGCCCATGTACGGGGCATTGATAGCAGTACCCTCGTCAACACGCTGGTGGAACGGGGGCTGCTTGAGGAGGGCGAACGGCTGGACTTGCCCGGTAAACCCATTGCCTACCGCACCACGCCCTCATTCCTGCGGTGTTTCGGGCTGTCCTCGCTGGACGACCTGCCGCCGCTGCCGGAAATCCCCGTTCCCGAACAGACCGACTAAGCCTTGCACAGAAAGGAGCATGCCCAATGACCGGATGGCTAATTGCAGGAGGGATTCTGCTCCTGCTTGCAGGATTGCTGTTTACCCCTGCCGTGCTGCACCTGACGTTACAGGACAACGCTCCGCCGGTGATTCGGCTTTCTTTTCTGGGAATTCCCCTTTATCGCTCCGACCGCAAACAACCCACTGCCAAACGCTCCGTCCAGCACAAAAAGAAACGAACCAAAAAGAAACCGTCCTCTTCTCATAAAAAGAAGCAGACGGATTCGGAAAGCCGCAGTCTTTCCGAATGGTTCGACTTGCTGCACGATGCCTGCTCAAGTATCTGCAAAGGGCTTCGCTGCCTCACCAAATGCATTCGTTTCCGACACGTTTCTATTTATATTGGCGTTGGCAACTGGGATGCGGCAGCATGTGCGGCAGAATACGCCAAACTGAATACCGCACTCTATCCCTGTCTGGCAGTGCTGGGAACGGTCTGTTCCGTTGCCTATGACGGAATAGATGTTCGCTGCTGCTTCGGACAGAACCGGACTCGCTACTATCTCAGCGGCACGGTTCGGCTTTCGCTTGCTGGCGTGCTGGCAGCAGCCTTTGCCTTTCTCTTCTCGTTTCTATGGAATACGCTGAAACGCAAACAAACGCCCTCCGAACAGCCTTGAACGGCTTTTCCGTATATTCCCATTGCTTTTTGCACACCCTATTCTCATACACGCAATTTTGCATATAGGAGGTTTTTCTCATGCCGGAATCCAATTCCAAACCCTCTAAAACCACCATTCCCAACCTGATGGATGTCACCATGGAAAAAATTCGGGACATGGTCGATGTGGAAACCATCATTGGCGACCCGATTACCGTTGGAACGGATGTCACCATCATTCCCATTTCAAAAGTTTCCTATGGCTTTGCCTCTGGCGGTTCTGACCTGCCGGCAAAAGTTCCGAAAGACCTGTTCGGCGGCGGAACGGGGGCTGGCATCTCCATTCAGCCCGTGGGCTTCTTAGTCGTACAGAATGGGGACGTTCGCCTGCTCCAGATGACCGAAGGAAACGGCGATACGGCAAACAATCTCATTCGTACCCTGCCGGAAGTCATCAGCAAAGTTAGCGGTCTGGTGAAGTCCAAGAAGAAGCCGAACAAATCTTCTGACGACTTAAACACGGACGAGGAAGCATAACCCGTTCGCAGCGGCATAAAATCACAGCGGCACTCATATCTTGTCTTAACCCACAAGAAAGGAAGATGCCCTGTGTGCAAACGCCTGTTCGGTCTTCTGTTGTCGATTCTCTCAATTATTTCGATTATCTGCGGTTCTGTCTGGCAATGTTCCGCCACTGCCGTGGAACTGCCTGCCGTCTCCGCAAAGGCTTGCATTGTCATGGAAGCCACCACCCGAGAAGTGTTCTTCTCCCAGAACGCAGACGAACATCTCCCCATGGCAAGCACCACCAAAATTATGACAACCCTGCTCTGTCTGGAGAGCGGCGACTTAGACACCCCGTTCCCCGTGGACAACAACGCCATTCAGGTCGAGGGGTCTTCCATGGGGCTGGTGAAAGACGATATTGTCACGAAGCGTGCCCTCTGTTATGGCATGCTGCTGCCCTCCGGCAACGATGCAGCAGGAGCAACGGCTGTAAAGCTGGCTGGCTCGCTCTCTGCCTTTGCAGACCTCATGAATGAACGGGCGGCACAACTGGGCATGCAGAACACCCACTTTGTCACGCCCTCAGGGCTACATGACGAACAGCATTATTCCACTGCCTATGACATGGCAATTTTAACAGCGACTGCCCTGCAAAATCCAGACTTTCGGGAAATCTGCGGACAGGCGACCGCAAAAGTTACGTTTGGCAATCCTCCCTATGACCGCTGGCTCAAAAACTCCAACAAGCTGCTGACACAATGCGAGGGCGTGATTGGTGTGAAAACAGGCTTTACCGATGAAGCCGGTCGCTGTCTGGTGTCTGCCTGTCAACGAGAGGACATGACTTTGATTTGCGTGACGCTGAACGACCCGAATGACTGGCAGACCCACACGCAATTATATGACACCCTTTTCCCACAGCTGCACAAGCAGACGGTTGCCCTGCCGGAAACGATTTCGATTCCCGTCGTGGGCGGAACGGCAGACACCGTTTCGCTACAGGCAACCGACTCCATCACCTATGGAACGCTGCAAGAGGCGGTAGACTTGCCCCTCACGGTGCACACAAAACCGTTTCTCTTTGCTCCTGTTCCGGCAAATCAATATGGCGGCTTTCTGGTTGCGGAACGGGACGGGCAAATCTTGTTCCAGCTGCCCTTGACCACACAGACTGCCGTTCCGGAACAGCCTGCAACCCCAGAGGAGCAGCCACAAAAGTCCATTTGGCAGCGGCTGCAACGCTGGCTGCAAGTGCGGTTCTCATAATCAAGAAGCTTTCAACATAGACTTGCCCTTGTTCCGGCAAATCAATATGGCGGCTTTCTGGTTGCAGAACGGGACGGGCAAAGCTTGTTCCAGCTGCCCTTGACTACACAGACTGCCGTTCCGGAACAGCCTGCAACCCCAGAGGAGCAGCCACAAAAATCCATTTGGCAGCGGCTGCAACGCTGGCTGCAAGTGCGGTTCTCATAATCAAGAGGCTTTCAACATAGACTTGCCCTTGTTCCGGCAAATCAATATGGCGGCTTTCTGGTTGCGGAACGGGACGGGCAAAGCTTGTTCCAGCTGCTATTGACCACACAGACTGCCGTTCCAAAACAACCACCAACACCAGAACTGCCACAAAAATCCATTTGGCAACGGCTGCAAGTGCGGTTCTCATAATCTATAAAATTACATCTCATCCAATCAGGAGGATTTCAACATGGAAAAAATACGCATTCAAAAATTATTATCCGATGCTGGCTACTGCTCCCGCCGCAAGGCGGAAGCCTTGATTGCTGCCGGAAAAGTCAAGCTGAACGGACATCCCGTCAAGCTCGGCGACCAGGCAACCCGTGCCGACCTCATTACGGTCAACGGAGAAGCCGTTCGCATCCCTCGCAAAAAAGTCAAGCGTTATCTCATGCTGTACAAGCCAAGAGGCTATGTCACCACTACTTCCGATGAACTCGACCGCCGCTGTGTCATGGACTTACTGGACGGCGTGGAAGAACGGGTTTACCCCGTCGGCAGACTGGACAAGGACTCCGAAGGACTCCTGCTGCTGACGAATGACGGCGAATTTGCCAACAATATCATGCACCCTAGCCGCCATATTTCCAAGACCTATCGGGTTACCGTTCGGCCGGATATTTCCGAAGAACAATTGATTGCCCTTTCCAGCGGCGTGGAACTGGATGGCAAAATGACCCTGCCGGCAAATGTCGTTGTGAAAACCAAAGAACCAAACCGTGTCGTACTGCTGATGACCATTCAGGAGGGCAGAAACCGCCAGATTCGCCGGATGTGCGAAGCGTTGGGGCTGGAAGTTGCCCGCCTGCGGAGAACCAGCATCGGCCCTTTAAAACTGGGCATGCTGAAGCCGGGTACTTATCGGGATTTGACCGCAGAAGAACTGCGTGCCATTCGCAACGCCATCGGCGGCGACCTCTAATCGCCGTGCGAGAACCAGACGCACCCGAAATGAACCAGAAAGGAGTTTGCATTTTATGCCAATTTGTATTCCAAAAGAATTGCCAGCATTTCAGACGCTGGCAAATGAAAATATCTTTGTCATGGATAATGACCGTGCCTCTCATCAGGACATCCGCCCTTTGCGGGTGCTCCTGCTGAATCTGATGCCGAAAAAAATTGAAACGGAATGTCAGTTTCTGCGGCTGCTCAGCAATACGCCGATTCAAGTCAATGTGGAATTTTTACAGGTTTCCAGCCACGTCAGCAAGAACACCAACAAAATGCATCTGGATGCCTTTTATCATACGTTTGCAGAAATCCAGAACGAATATTATGACGGCTGTATTATCACAGGTGCTCCGGTCGAGCACCTTTCTTTTGCCGATGTCGATTACTGGGAAGAGCTGCAACAAATCATGGAGTGGACAAAGACCCATGTCTTTTCCACCATGCATATCTGCTGGGGAGCTCTGGCAGGGCTGAACTACCACTTCGGGCTTCCCAAGTATGACCTGCCGGAAAAGATGTTCGGGGTCTTTCCACACGAGGTGCTGCAAAAAAATGTGCAGCTGCTGCGTGGATTTGACGACTGCTTTTATGCTCCGCATTCCCGACACTCGGAAGTCCGGCGAGCAGATATTGACAAGTGCCAAAAACTGAAAATCCTGACCGAATCGCCACAAGCTGGCGTGCACATTGTCGCCAACACCAACGGCAGACAATATTTCATCACCGGACATCTGGAGTATGACCGCATGACATTGGCAGAAGAATATTTCCGGGACAAGGAAAAGGGGTTGCCGATTGCCGTTCCTGCCCACTATTTCCCCGACGACGACCCCAGCAAACCGCCCCTCTATACCTGGGGTTGCTGTGCAAATTTGCTCTTTGCAAACTGGATTAATCACTGCGTTTATCAGCTGACACCGTATGATTTGCAACGGCTGGAGCTGTATAACTGGGAGTGGGAAGCCGGACTGTAAACCGGAGAGAAATTTTCGCTTTTTGGGAAAGGTTTGCAAATGACTCCACCGACCTCCACCAGACTTCCACCAAAAAGGGCAAAAAAGCCCGAAAAACTGGGAAGTGGAGGTCGGTGGAAGTCAAATACATACTTAACACACGGAGTAAAAAAAGTATATTTTTTCTCTCACATAGAAAGGTATGTAAACGACCTCCACCGACCTCCACCTTTTTTCAATCCACGCCCCTTACGCAGGGGCGACAAGCGACGAGCGGACATTGAGCAAGTACCCAATCTATTTCAATCCACACCCCCATAAGGGGGCGACAAGCGGTGATTATTTGGTCAGCAGTCGGACGGCAGCCGTAAACCGGAGAGAAATTTTCGCTTTTTGGGAAAGGTTTGCAAATGACCTCCACCGACCGCCACCCGACTTCCACCAAAAAAGGCAAAAAAAGCCCGAAAACTGGGAGGTGGAGGTCGTGGAAGTCCTTTTCCTACTTTACGCACGCGAGGAAAAAAGTAAAATTTTTCTTCTATAGAAAGGTATGTATTTGACCTCCACCGACTTCCACCTTTTGCTCCACCAACGGGTGACGGAATTACAAGCAAACATTTTTAAAAAAATTGCTTTACATTTTGCTCCTTTTATGATATAATGGGCACATTGCGTATTTTATCAACCAAATAGGAGGAACAATTGTGCAGCTTTTTCAAACAATTTCTAGAAAATCCCTTTCCATTTGGCTCAGTCTGCTCTGCATGCTGTCCCTATGGTCTTCGTTCTCCCTTTCTGCTTCAGCAGAAGACGACACCATTCCCTCCCCGATTGCCTGGCAGCAAAGCGAAGGTAGCGGAGCGGAAGAACAACGGCTTGCCTACTTGCCAGAAGTAGACAACTGGTGTGATTATCCCTGGAATCGAGGAACAGAAACCGGAAATACCGTTGGACAAGCGGGTTGCAGCCTGCTCTCCATTGTGAATGCGGTCTATTATCGCACAGGTTCATTCTTACATCCAGCAAAACTGGCACAATTTGCACTGGACAACGGCTATCGCATTCCCGGCGTAGACGGAGCAGCAATGGGCTTCTTCCCAGCCGTTGCACAGGCAGCAGAAGAAAGCCACATGACCTTTGCAGGCTGGACAACACAGGCAGCAACCGTTCTTGCACATCTCCGGAACGGCGGAACAGCTTCTGCCAACATCGCCGGACACTGGATTGCACTGGTGGACTATGATGTTACTACCGACCAGTATTTGATGTTGGATTCCTCTCAGATTTCCAGCCGAGCAGAGCACATAGCCTGGACAGACCGGAAAAATGGTGTTGCATGGCTCTCGGAAGCGGTCTTGCTGGAAAACGGCAGAAACGGCTACTATGGCATCAACAACCGCTATTCTGCTCTTTATACGTTTGATGACCCATACACCCTCGGCGATGTCAATCAAGATGGCGTGGTGTCCGTCGAGGATGCCAGATTGGTATTACAATATTATGCAAGCACGGCGGCGAGCCTTGATTTCCGCCTGCATCCCCAGATTGTAACGCACAATGCTGGCATATCGGCGGCAGATATTGACGGAGATGGCTTAGTAACCGTACAGGATGCCACGGCAATCTTATCTTACTACGCACAGCAAGCTTCCGGAGCAGCCCCCTCTTGGGGACAAGTGCTCTGCGGATAACATCCCCTTTTTGCAGCAATCGACTGTCACCAAAAAGTGCAAAAAAGCCCGAAAAACTGGGAGGTGCCGGTGTAAGCCGGTCATTTTCCAACCTTACGCATACGAGAAAAAAAGTAAAAATTTCTTCTACATAGAAAGGTATGTAAACGACCTGCAACGCCCTGCACACTTTCGTTTAATCCACGCCCCCACGTAAGGAGGCGACAGCCCTGCACAAACAGTTGGACACGCTTGCACCGATTTCAATCCACACCCCCATAAGGGGCGACAAGCGGTGATTTATTTGGTCAACAGTCGGACAGCAGCCGTAAACCCCACCGCAAAGGCGTGCTTCTGCCAGTCCTCACACAGCTGCAACAGGGCTTCCAGAGCCTCGTCGCTGACGGCTGATGTGAGGGCATCCAACTGTTTGTGCAGGGCTTCCGGCTCAAATAAGTCCGGCTCTCGCCTGCATAGCCCCTCATACAGGGCTTCTAATTCTGGTTTCATGTTCCCCCCTTGACTTTTCCCTCCTCGTCTGCTATCATAGATTTAGCAGCGTTTCGGCGTTGTGTTGGGTTGTAAGTGCAGCAGTTTGCAGACGGGCACTTACAGCCTTATTTTTTTAGGTCTGCCTCTAGCTTTTTAATCCCTGTGCGGATTGCTTTTGCTTTATCGACTTGCTCTTGCTCGCAATAAAGCTCTAAAATTTTGCAATCCTCTTTGTCCAATCTAATTGTAATACGGGTATCTTTGGGATTGTCGCTTTTGGGTCTGCCAATGCGTGGACTCACACAATCACCTCTCTTTTTTGTCTGCCACTAATTCTATTATAATAAATGTCTGACAAAAAGTCAACCGTCATCTTCCACAATCTTTTCCTTTTGTTTTTGTTGGCTTTGCCCTCTCTTGCAAAACAAAAAATTGTGTTATAATATAGATAAGCATAACGATAAGGAGGGGTTCTCATGCTTTACACGTACCATCTCACCACGCCTGTTTCTGGCTTCGTTTCGATAACGGCTCAAGTCAAAGGGGCAGTGGCAGAAAGCGGTGTCCAGAGCGGCATTTGTGTGGTGTACTGCCCCCACACGACCGCCGGTATTACCATCAATGAAAACGCTGACCCAGACGTGCAGCGGGATTTGCTGCTTGCCTATGCAGAGGCATTCCCTGACCGCAAGGCCTTTCGCCACGCTGAGGGCAACTCCGCCGCACACGCAAAGGCTTCTGCCATGGGCAGCAGTGCCACGATTATCATCGAACAAGGACAGCTGCTGCTGGGCACATGGCAAGGCATTTATTTTTGCGAGTTTGACGGCGTTCGCAACCGGACATTTTACGTCAAGATTCTTGCAGATGCAGCAGAGAAAAACAGGAGGGAATCACAATGACATCAGACCTTGCAACCTTACAAACCATCATCAACCATGCCCACCGCCTTGTATTCTTTGGCGGTGCAGGCGTGTCCACGGAGAGCGGCATTCCGGACTTTCGCAGCCAAGATGGACTGTATCACCAAAAGTATGACGTGCCGCCGGAAACCATTCTCAGCCACTCGTATTTCGTTCGGCACACCGAGGCATTTTATCGCTTTTATCGGGACAAGATGATTTGCCTGTCTGCAAAGCCCAACGCTGCCCACAAAAAACTCGCCGAAATGGAGCAGAAGGGCATTCTGTCCGCCGTTGTCACGCAAAACATTGACGGACTGCATCAAATGGCTGGCAGTAAAACGGTTTATGAATTGCACGGCAGTGTTCACCGCAACTACTGCGAACGCTGTCACGCCTGCTACGATGCGGAATGGATTTTGCAGACGGAAGGCGTTCCTCACTGCCCACACTGCGGCGGATTGGTCAAGCCGGACGTTGTTCTATACGAAGAATCCTTGCCGGAACAGACGGTAGAACAGGCAGTCCGTGCCATCGCTGCGGCAGACGTGCTTCTCATCGGTGGGACATCCCTGACCGTGTATCCAGCGTGCAGCCTGCTCCGGTATTTTAACGGGGAGCATCTGGTTGTGTTAAATCGGGACGCTACACAAATTGACGAACAGGCAGACCTTTGCATACGGGATAAAATCGGAGCAGTACTCTCCCAGATTGTGCTTCCATAAGTCCCCTTTTGTTTGTTGGGTGTCTCCTGACCCAATCGACCGTCACCAAAAAATGCAAAAAGCCCGAAAAACTGGGCTATGACACTTTAAGACACTCAAATACAGTCCTTACGCAGGGAGAAAAAAGAGTAAAATTTTCTCTCTATATATAAGGTTTGTAAACGACTGTCTTAGAGTGTCAATCTTTCGATTTCATCCACGCCCCGTAGGGCGACAAAGCCCGAAAACTGGGAGGTGCAGGTCGGTGAAAGTCAAATACATACTTTACGCACGCGAGAAAAAAAGTAAAATTTTTCTCTATATAGAAGGTACGGAAATGACCTGCACCGACCTGCACCCATAGAACAGACAAGAGAGGAGGGTTTTTCACGCCTATTTGGAATCCCTGGCACGGCTGCACAAAATATAGTGCTGGCTGCCAAAATTGCTATGTCTATCGCATCGATGCAACACATGGACACAACAGCACCACCGTGCAGAAAACAGCCGCCTTTTCTCTTCCGATGCAACGGACAAGAGGCGGCACGCTAAAATTACAGCCGACGGGCGAACCCGTCTACACCTGTCTAAGTTCCGACTTTTTCTTGCCGGACGCCGACAACTGGCGACCGGATATCTGGGCAATGATTCGCTTTCGTTCGGACTTGCACTTTTTTATCATCACCAAACGCTTGTTACGTGTGGCTGCCTGCTTGCCGCCCGACTGGGGAACGGGCTACCCCAATGTAACCATCTGCTGCACCACGGAAAACCAACAAGCCGCAGACGAACGGCTGCCCGTTCTGCTGCAATTGCCAATTTGCAGAAAAGAAATCATCTGCGAGCCACTTTTAACGCCCATACAGTTACAACCCTACCTACAGCCGCAAATCTCTCGTGTCACGGTCGGCGGCGAATCCGGCGAGCAGGCAAGGCTCTGCCGCTGGGAATGGGTCACGTCCCTTGCGGCACAGTGTCGTGCTGCAAATGTTCCATTCGTCTTCAAACAGACCGGAGCACGTTTTGAAAAGGACGGGATTTGTTACAAGATACCTCGGGCACTGCAACACGCACAGGCACAAAAAGCAATGCAGTTTTTATAGTCGTTTCATCCTTGCCCTGTAGGCGACTTAGAATCCTCGACTGTCACCAAAAAGTGCAAAAAGCCCGAAAAACTGGGAAATGACGCTGTAAGACACTCAAATACATACTTAACACACGGAGAAAAAAAAGTAAAATTTTCTCTCACATAGAAAGGTATGTAAATGACTGTCGCACAGCGTCACTCTTTCGCTTCAATCCACGCCCACGTAAGGGGCGACTTCCTGCTTTTCTCAGGACAACAAAATTCAAGCAATTTCAATCCACACCCCCATAAGGGGGCGACAAGCGGTGTTATTTGGTCAACAGTCGGACGGCAGCCGTAAACCCCACCGCAAAGGCATGCTTCTGCCAGTCCTCATACAGGGCTTCTAATTCTGGTTTCATCGTTCCCCCTTGACTTTTGCCGCCCCGTCTGCTATCATAGATTTAGCAGCGTTTCGGCGTTGTGTTGGGTTGTAAGTGCAGCAGTTTGATAGACGGGCACTTACAGCCTTATTTTTTGCCTTGGTACTGCTCGACAATCCAATTACGGATTACTTTTGACCGTGTTATGCCCTGCTCTTTGCAAATCGCATCCAGCATTGCAAGCGTAGTTTTGTCCATTCGCACACGCAAGATATAATCTTTTGGCGTGTCTGTTAGCTTTGTACCTTTTTTAATACCCATGTTTTCCCCCCTTTTTATTTGTGGGTACAATCTAATTATACCGTAGCAACAAACAAAAGTCAATCAACATCTTGCACAATCTTTCCCCTTTATTTTTGTTGCTTTCTCCAATACCGCACCTGACAACAAACCGCCACCAGACACGTTCCCAGCTCTGCCGCCGGATACGACACCCAAACGCCATTCATGCCCCAGACTGCCGCAAACAAAAAGACCAGCGGCAACAGCAACACCCCACTCCGCAACAGTGAGATACAGAAAGACGCTGCCGGACGTTCCACTGCTGCAAAAAAGGCAGAAGTTGCAATGTTCACCCCCACCGCAAAAAACGCCACGAAATAAATCCGTGTTCCGGTTTCCGCCATCGCCTGCAAGGTGCTATTCCCCGTGCTGTTAAACAACCGGACAATCGGCTCGGTAAAGCCAAACAACACGCCATACAGCACCGCTGCAAAGCCCAGTGCCGTGCAAATCGTCATCCGCAACAGCTTTTTCATCTCCGGTAAGTCGCTCTTGCCATAGCTGCGGCTCAACAGCGGCTGCACGCCCTGTGCGATGCCCGTACACAGACACGCTGCCACCAATGCAATGTTGGCGATAATCCCATAGGCTGCCACGCCCGTATTCCCCACCTTTTTCAAAATGACAAAATTAAAACAGAAAATGACAATCCCAGAGGCAACTTCTGTAATCCATTCCGCCCCGCCCAGCAGGAAAATCGGCTGGAACATCTGCCACCGCAACCGGCAGGGACGCACCCGAATTTGACAGGTCGGTTTCCGGAAATAGAAACTCTGAATGGTAATGCCGATGAGCGGTGCACAGGCGGTTGCCAAGACTGCCCCCAGCATGCCCATTCCCAATGGGAAAATAAACAGATAGTCCAATACAATATTGCCCAGCGTGCCCAGCATCGTTCCCAGCATCACCCGATTCGGTGCACCATCATTTCGGACAAACGCCGCAAACAACTGATTACACAGGAACAGCGGTGCAAAACAGTACAGCGTCCGCAGGTATACCACCATCTTATCATGGGTCGCTGCATCGCTCCCCAGCCAGCGACAGATTGGGTCAGCACCCAAAAGCCCAACCAGCATGAAGACCACGCTTGCCACTCCGGCAAGCAACAGGGCATGGAAAAAGATTTGGCTGCCGGCTTCCTGTTCGCCTCTTGCCTTGTGAATGGCATACTTCGTTGCTCCGCCAATGCCAATCATCAAGCCCGTGGCATTCATGAGATTAAACAGGGGTAAGACCAGATTCAAGGCGGTCAGCCCGTCTTCTCCAATGCCATTCGCAACAAAGAACGTATCCGCTAAAATATAACAGGACGTTCCCAGCATCGCCAGCATATTCAAGCTGACATAGTGCAGAAAAGCAGACAGGGTGGATGGTGGTCGAATGGTTTTTGTCATAGCAATTTCTTCCTTTCTCCAAAAAAATGCATTCATGTACGTCTTCTAAGACCTAACGACGTACACAAATGCATTTCACGCTCTACCCGGTGGCAGATTTTTTTAATTTTCAACAGTATAGCATATCTACTCTAAAAAGTCAAGCGGTTCTGTTCCGCAAAAAAATCCATGTTTTCCTATTGACATTTGATTCCGAACGTGGTATAATAACATGAAATTGAAAATCAATTTCAAATTCGATTTTGATTGGACTGACAACCAATAGGGGGAATCCTCATGAAATGGAAACGCTTTTTCAGCTGCCTGCTCTGCGGGGTGCTGTTGCTCTGCGGCTGTACGCCAGCCGCAAACTCTGCAACGACTTCCCATCAACTGGAACTCGTTACAACACTTTTTTGTTACTATGACTTCGCCCGTGCCATCCTGAAAGACACGGACACCATTCACCTTCGCTTGCTGCTCTCCCCCGGCATGGAGAGCCATTCTTTTGAGCCTGCTCCATCCGATATTCTCGCCATTCAGAACGCCGACCTCTTTCTCTATAACGGCGGACATATGGAAGAATGGGTGTCGCAGGTGCTCGATTCCGATGAACAATCCCACCCAGACCGCATTGTCCGTTGTATGATGGACTATGCTCCGCTGCTGGAAGAAGTAGAATTAGAGGGCAGCGAATCGGAACACGACCACGAGCATGACCATGACGACCATGACGACCATGACGACCATGACGACCATGACGACCATGATGACCATGATGACCATGACCATGACCACGAGGGCGAAAGCAAAATGGAATATGACGAACACATCTGGACTTCTCCGGTAATTGCAAAAGATTTGCTCTATGTCACCAGAGATGCCATCATCCAAGCCGACCCTGCCAACGTTGCCACCTATCAGAAAAATGCGGATGCCTATGCGGCTCAGCTGGATGCCCTCAACGAATCCTTTACTGATTATTTCGCCGAACCGGAACACCGCACGCTGTTATTTGCAGACAAATTTCCGCTGCAATATTTCGCCAACACCTACGGATTACACTGTTACGCTGCCTTTTCGGGTTGCAGTTCCGACACCGAACCCAGCATTGCAACCATCTCGAATCTCATGCATCTGGTCGAATCTGACCACCTCTCGAAAGTCTATTACTTGGAAGTCAGCAGTCCGGCGGTTGCAAATGTCATCGGTGAACAGACCGGAGCAACTCCAACCGTTTTCCAATCCTGCCACACGCTCACACAGACCGACTTCGACAACGGGGAAACCTATGTCAGCCTGATGCAGCGAAATTTAAAGGCGTTGGAATCACAATAAACGCTGCATGCTCTCGCCTACACGAGTATGCAAACCAACCTCGACAACAGGGAAACCTACGTCAGCCGGATGCAGCGAAATTTAAAGGCGTTGGAATCGCAATCAGCCCACTAGAAAGGATTTTTTTATGGCTACTTCTGCACTGCAATTCTCCCATGTCACTTTGGGATATGAAAACATTATCACAACTTCTGACCTCAACCTCACGATTCCGCAGGGTGATTATCTCTGTATCATCGGGGAAAACGGCTCTGGAAAAAGCACATTCGTGAAAAACCTGCTGGGGCTGCTGAAACCCCTCAGCGGAGAAATCGCTTTAACGGGCGACTGGAAACGCAGCGACATCGGTTATCTGCCGCAGCAAACTCCTGCACAACGGGACTTCCCTGCCAGCGTTCGGGAAATTGTCCGCTCCGGCTTCCTGAACCAGATGAAACACCGCCCGTTTTATACTGCCGCAGAAAAAAACGCTGCCCAACAGGCAATGGAAAAACTCGGAATTCTGCCGCTGCAAAACCGCTGCTATCGGGAACTCTCCGGCGGTCAGCAACAGCGTGTCCTACTGGCACGGGCACTCTGTGCGGCTCAAAAGCTGTTGATTCTGGATGAACCCACCACCGGATTAGACCCAGTCGCTTCCGAGGAACTCTATCAGGTCTTACAGCACCTCAACCGCACAGAATCCATCACCATTATCATGGTGACGCATGACGTGGAACGGGCAGTCTATTACGCCAAACATATCTTGCACCTTGGACAAAAAACATACACCTATGATACTGCCGAAGCTTACCGCCATTCCGCAGCATCCAGACAGGGAGGAAAATAATATGACGTTTCTCATCGATATGCTTTCGTTTGCCTTTATCCGGCGTGCTTTGCTGGTCGGGATTTTCGTTTCCCTCTGTGCCGCCCTCTTGGGGGTGAGTCTGGTTCTGAAGCGATTCTCGATGATTGGCGATGGATTATCACACGTTTCTTTCGGGGCTTTATCCGTTGCATTGGCGTTCGGCTGGGCACCGCTGAAATTCTCCATTCCGATTGTTGCGATTGCCGCCTTCTTCCTGCTCCGCATTACCGAACGGGCAAAGGTCAAGAGCGATGCAGCAATTGCGGTTGTTTCCGCCTCCTCGCTGGCAATCGGAATTATTGTCACCGCCCTGAAAACCGGCATCAACACCGATGTGGCAAGCTACATGTTCGGCAGTATTTTGGCGATGGAAAAAGAAGATGTCTGGGTCAGCCTGATTCTATCCATTGTCGTGCTGGGAATGTTCGTGATTTGTTATCACCGGATTTTTGCAATTACCTTCGACGAAAACTTTGCACAGGCAACCGGCGTTTCAGTTTCATTCTATAATACGCTGATTGCCATTCTGACCGCCATCACGGTCGTGCTGGGGATGCGGATGATGGGAGCATTGCTCATCAGCAGCCTGATTATCTTTCCGGCGTTGTCCTCCATGCGGCTATTCAAGCGGTTCTCGCTGGTCATTCTCTGTGCAGCGATTTTATCGGTCGTTTGCTTCTGTGTCGGCATGGTCGGTTCGTATCAGTTCGATACCCCTGTTGGAGCAAGCGTGGTTGTCGCAAATCTGGCAGCATTCCTGCTGTTTTGCCTCATTCAGAAGATTCGGGAACAGGTCAAAAAACGTACCATTCAAGCCCAACCGAAACAGTAAAATTTCTTCCCATTTCAACAACAAGCAGATGACTTTTTCTTGCCGGTCATCTGCTTTTTTATTTTCTTTTGTTGGACGCAATATGAAATCGTTATGATGTAGGATATTTCTTTTTTATTCATTTCCATTCGACAAAAATACTTTATTTTCCAAAAAAGTAAGCAATTGTATTGATTTTTTCGATACCTTGTGATATAATGAAATCGTAAACAAACAAACCAAAATCTCAAGGCTGCAAAGACTTGATACAATTAGAAAGGAGTTTATCCATGAAGAAAATTCTTACTTCCGCAATTGCTATCGGCAGTGCAATGACCCTTGCGATGCTTTCCGCAGCTCAGGTATTTGCCTTGGATGAAAATGCACTTCAGGATGGTATTTTCAATGAACAGGCAATCGCAGAACAGCAGTTTGTAAACAGCTTTTCAGATGAAACAACCAGAGAAGTGGCTGAATATTATCTGAACGGCGGACTTTCCCTTGAGGAAACTGCTGATATGGTGAAAATCTATGAAGAAGGTGTGGAACAAACGTCTATTTCCACACAAGCAGGAACAGTTACTTCTCCATACTATAATAAGTCTAAGTTATGCGGTACAAAGCACTATCTTGCAGTAATTGAAGTTAACCCACAGTACGATGTTGATGAGGTTTTCGACTTTACTTTAAACACAAGATTTTTGACATGTGATCCTGTTGCAGACAAATTTACTTGTGCTCCATATACAAAAAGTTCTTTTGGATATTCTGATTATGCTTTTGTATTTAAATCTACTGTATCAACCACTACCATTCGTACAAATGTAATGGCAAAGGCTAAAACAGAAGGTACAGAAGAGCAAAATAAAGTAGCAGAACCATTAGTTCGTTTCAGACTGCACTACGGAGATTCAACGCCAACAAGTGAAAATGCACTTTATAAGTCCATTAGTTTCAGTCAAGTAAATCAAGGTAATGCTGAAATTGAAACTTTCGCACTTGGTGATGTGAACCATGATGGTGTCGTTGATGCACAAGACCAATCATACCTCACTAAATTTTTAATTGGAAGCGTAAATGATTTTGATTTCAAATATAGTGATGGTAGCAATCATTTTTCTTATGCAACCAATGGATTAGCAGCTGATGTTAATCAGGATAATGTAATTGATATGCAGGATGCTATTCAAATCGGCAAATATGTTTCTGGTCAGAGTAGCACTCTGGTCGACTAATCAATAAAGGGGGTTTTCTTATGAAAAAGAAATCATTCCTCGCAGTTCTCTGTTCTGCAGCTCTTCTGCTGCAACTTGCACCTGCTGTACTGGCGGAGGATGTGGTAACAGACACACCGACAGATTCCGCCGTTACAACCGATGAAACCATCGCAGATGCTTCCGGTACGTTTGGTTATGCCACCTGGACATTGGTCGGCGATACTTTAACCCTTTCCGGAAATGGCGACCTTCCAAATGATGTCGATGATAATTATATCAATAGGATTCAAAATATTGACAATTTGGACGAAATCGTATATTATCCTTGGATGAAGTATCGTTCAATTGTAAAGCATCTGGTCATTGAAGACGGCATTCAGAATATTCCACAAGCAGCTTTTGCTTACTTCTATGCACTGGAAACCGTAGATTTTCCATCTACACCGCTTACTATTAGCAGTTGTGCATTTTATGCAAAAGAGTTCGATATCAGAGATGGTCTTGTTGCAAAAAAGACTTATGACATCCCAGATAATGTAACGCTGAAAGGCAATTATATTTTTGCAAGTGATGATACCAACATCAATAATTCCTATCACCGCCGCATTACCCTCAATGCAAACCGCTACAGCCCGACGTATTATTACTGCTTAAATCATCCTTGCTATATTTACAATGAAACGGGCATTGCTTCAGAAGCAATTACCAGCGGAACTTGCGGTGAAAATGTAACCTGGAACTTCGATTTTGATACAAAAACTTTGTACATCGAAGGAAAGGGTGCAACAGAATCCATCTCTGATGATGCAACGCTGAAAGGCATCGAATGGATTCAGCCAAGCATTGAAAAAGTGGTTTATGGGGAAGGAATTACAGAAATTGCACCGTTCTCAGCACAGAAAATTAATACCCATATTGTCTATAATGAACCGATGCAAGATGTCCCCGAATTGGTTCTGCCGAGCACTTTGACAACGATTGATGACAATGCTTTCAATCTCTATCTGAAGGTAAAGGATGTTCAGATTCCGTATGGTGTAACCACGATTGGGAATCGTGCCTTTTCAGATTGTGTTCAAATAGAAAATGTTGTTCTTCCGGGCACAGTGAAAAAAATCGGCGATGCGGCATTTTACGTTTGTGATTCTTTAAACTCGATTACCATTCCTGCCAGCGTGACAGAAATTGGTAAAAGTCTTGCTTATTCTTATTCTGGTGTTTCCATTTTCGGCTATACCGGAAGTACGGCGGAATCTTATGCAAAGGAAAATAATTATGCGTTCTACTCCTTGTCTGCTTCTGTAGGCGATGTCAATGAAGATGGCGTTGTCAACCTGATGGATGCCATTGCATTGAACAAGTATCTTGCTGGTATGATTTCCTTGACCGACAGCCAGCTGGTCGCTGCAAACTGCAACATCGCTGACGGAACAAGCAATATCAATGAAGACGATGTAACCTCGCTGATGCGGTTCGTCATCAACCTGATTCCGGATCTTCCTGTTTCAAAATAAACGCTTTTCATTAGAATAAAACTCTTTCGACCACCTGTAACGATTTGTTACGGGTGGTCTTTTCTTTTTTTACAGATTCTTGTCACAAATCCCCTCCCTGATTTGTTATCATAAATAGGACGTCCAAAAAACCACAAAGGGGGAATTTCATGGTGAAGTCCTCACAGCAAAAAGAAAAACTCCATCAGCTCTATGCCCTGTATGAACAGCCGCTCTATCGCATTGCCTACGCCATCCTGCACCAGACCGAACAGGCAGAAGATGCTGTATCCGATGCGTTCCTGAAAATCATCCCGCATCTTGACCAAATCGAATCACCAGACAGCCCCAAAACCAAAGCATTTCTGATTCAGGTGATTCGCAACACTGCCATCAATCAATATCGAAAAAATGCTAAAGATGCAGAACGGCTGACCAATATTGACGACAGCACCTTACAAGTACCCAGTCCGCACAACGAAATCGAACAGTTTCTCCAACGAACCGAACAACAGGAATCGCTTGCACAGCTATTACAAGGGCTTTCGGAAACCGACCGCACCATTTTATTCCTGCGGTGCGAACAGGAACAATCGTTTCGGGAAATCGCCGAGCGGCTCTCCATGAAAGAGGCAACGGTACGAAAACGATTTGAACGTGCCAGAAAAGCCATTCAAAAACAAGAGGAAAGGGGAATCTCCTATGTCAAAAAATGTTCCATCCAACCATGAACCACCGATTTCACCAGCGGACTGGGATGCCATCGTTGCCGCTGCCTTTTCCCCTGATGCAGAACCCCACGTCTTTTCCGACCGTTATCAGAAACAGAAACAAAAACAGGAGGAATTCCTTATGCCGAAAAAATCCATTCGTGGTAGAAAAACCATTGTTATTGCTGCGATTCTTGCAGCCGCTGTTGTTGCCATTCCAACTTCTGCTTATGCCGTCAATCGTATTTATCAGGCTTCCATCCAATCCACGGGCAGCTATCAAAAAGACGTTGTGATTGATGCCGGAGATAGCACCCTTGACACCCGTACACAGTCCTTGCAAGTGGGCTGGATGCCGGACGGTATGACCCTTGACAAAAATTCCGGAAAGTATCACGACGACCAAAACCGTGGCGTTACGATGCTGTTCTGGAAGATGCAGGACGGGGATTTCTTACAGACGGTCAACCGTGGCATTGTGCATTCTGAAACCGAAACCATCAACGGCAATCAGGTCTTTTTCCTGCAACGGGCTGCCGCAAATCTTCCAGACGGACAGATGGACTACCGCAACATTGTCTGGGTTGCTTTCTCAAATACACCCTATGCAGCACAGTTCTATGCAACAGACGACCTCACGAAAGAAGAGTTGACACAGATTGCAGAACATCTTTCTCTGAGCCCAGCAGAACAGGAAACGGCAAGCCTCTGGCAGCCGGAAGAATCTCTCATCGAATCCTCCGGAGATGCCCCTGCAACGGCTTGCGATGTCAGCAAGCTTTCGTATGTCAACATCGGTGACACCTTAACCACAGAGGAAACGGTTTCTCTGAAACTGGATGCTCTTTCCACACAAAATACCTTTGCTGGCATTTCCACCGACTCCATCGGGCAGGATTGCGATTACAGCCGCTATCAGAATGCAGATGGCACAATTGCAGACAATACCCGCACATGGTATCGTTCCGGCGATGGGGTCAACACGCTGGATGAAGCCATCAAAACGGAAACCATTCCGCAAACCATTCTGACCTTCCAGCTCACCTACACCAACAACGGTACAGAAGCGGTTGAAACTTGCGTTTGTCCGCAGTTGTTCCGGATGCAGGCAGACGGCACATTCCCAGCATACACAGCAGAAGCCGAAAGGGAATACTCTGTGGACAGCTGCGACTTGAACCTAACAGGCGAGTTTTTCTCGTTCGCCTCGTCCGGCAGCCACAGCAAAAATAACGTGCTGTTACAGCCCGGCGAAACCCAAACTGTTACGGTTGCCTTTCTGGTCGATGCCGACCAGCTGGACGAACTGTATCTCGTACCTGCTCCGCACGGCTATGAATTGTCCGAGGAAGTCACACAATCTCCGATTCTGCAAGTGGCTTCGGCTCTGAATCGCTAAATCTCTCTTTGACAGGAAATCAGAAAACCAGCACCCGTTCGCTTTGAATGGGTGCTGCTTTGTTCTATATCCACTGTTCGATGAGTGAGGCAAGCAGCGCCTGCCAAAACCACCACAATTAACGGCAGCCCGTTCCATGCCAACACCACGGCAATCACCGTTGCAGCGATTGCAGAGGGGAAATCTCCTGTTGCATAAAATCGTCACTGCATGCAAGAGCACCCGTTCGCCTGGAATGGGTGCTGGCTTGTTCTATGTTTCTATATCCACTGTTCAATAAGCGATGCAAGCAATGCCGTTCCAGAGGCTGCCAGAGCCACCACAATCAACGGCAGCCCATTCCATGCCAACACCACAGCAATCACCGTTGCAGCGATTGCAGAGGGGGAATCTCCCGTTGCATAAAATCGTCACTGCATGCAAGAGCACCTGTTCGCTCTGAATGGGTACTGGCTTGTTCTATATCCATTGTTCGATGAGTGATACAAGCAATGCCGTTCCTGAGGCTGCCAGAGCCACCACTATCAACGGCAGCCCGTTCCATGCCAACACCGCAATTACTGTTGCAGCAATTGCAGAGGGAAAATCTCCCGTTGCATAAAATCGTCACTGCATGCAAGAGCACCCGCTCGCTCTGAATGGGTGCTGGCTTGTTCTATGTTTCTATATCCACTGTTCAATAAGCGATGCAAGCAGTGCCATTCCTGAAGCTGCTAAAGCCACCACAATCAACGGCAGCCCGTTCCATGCCAACACCACAGCAATCACCGTTGCTGCAATCGCAGAGGGAAAATCTCCCGTTGCATAAAATCGTCACTGCATGCAAGAGCACCCGTTCGCTCTGAATGGGTGCTGCTTTGTTCTATGTTTCTATATCCACTGTTCGATGAGTGAGGCAAGCAGTGCCTGCCAAAACCACCACAATTAACGGCAGCCCGTTCCATGCCAACACCACAGCAATCACCGTTGCTGCAATCGCAGAGGGGGAATCTCCCGTTGCATAAAATCGTCACTGCATGCAAGAGCACCCGTTCGCTTTGAATGGGTGCTGCTTTGTTCTATATCCACTGTTCAATAAGCGATGCAAGCAGTGCCGTTCCTGAGGCTGCCAAAGCCACCACAATCAACGGCAGCCCGTTCCATGCCAACACCACAGCAATCACCGTTGCTGCAATCGCAGAGGGAAAATCTCCTGTTGCGTAAAACACCGCCGGAATCGTCATCGCACTCAAGACTGCATACGGGATATAATACAAGAAATCCTGCAAAAAGCGGGACTGTATTTTCTTCCGGAAAATCGTCATCGGCAGCATCCGAATCAAATAGGTGACCACTGCCATGACCAAGATGGAACAGATAATTCTCATACCGCTGCCCCCTGTTCTTCTTTTCTCGGAAAGAGCCATGCACAAAGTGCTGCCGTCAAGACTCCGCAGAGAATAATGGCAAAGCCGCTGGAGATAAACGGCAGACAATACTTGCAAATAATGCTGCATCCCGCTGCAACCAATACTGCAAAGACAATGCTTTTCTGCTTTCGCATTGGCGGAATGAATATCGCAAAAAACATGCCATACAGTGCAATCCCCAAGGCATCTGTTATGATTTTCGGCAAAATCTCGCCGGCAGCTGCTCCCAAAAACGTCCCCAAACTCCAGCCAATCAACGGCAGGGACATCAGTCCATATAGATACGGGGCGGAAATCTGTCCGTCCTGCGAAACCGCAACCGCAAAGATTTCATCTGTAATCCCGAATGCCGTCAAAAAACGGTGTATCATATGCTGAAACGTCTGGTCTAACTTCTGCGACAGGGAAAGCCCCATCAAGGCATATCGCAAGTTAATGCAAAACTGTGTGAGAGCAAGTTCTAAGTAAGAACCGCCGGCTGCAATGACTCCAATTCCGGCAGCCTGTCCGGCTGAGGTGACATTCGTCATGGAAATCGCAACGGCTGCGGAAACGGAAAGCCCTGCTTTTACCGCTAAAATCCCAATGCTGAACGAAACAGAGAGATACCCCAAGGCAATCGGGATTCCCTGCCGCACCCCTTTCCAAAATGCTTGTTTGTGCTGTGCTGTCATGATGTTATCCTTCGTCCTTTCATTTGATGTGCATGTAGCAGTATAGCACATTTTCGGAAATTTTGCAATTTCTTTTTCCAAACAAACCAAAAAGAAACTATATTTCACAGACAGCATCATTTTCCATAAAACAAGCCAACTACCTTGTAAAAAAACCAACAAAATTTACAGCTATAGGCTTGACATCCTTTCCAGCATCTTTTATAATAATAGTAACCATACGAATGTGGGCGAATTTTTGTTATGAGAACTACTTTTTGGAAAGGAGTCTTTTGATGAAGACCAATCATTGGAAACGTACAATTGCCGGACTGCTGGCAATGTCAACTTTATTCTCGCTTTCTTTCACAGCTGTTTCTGCGGAAGAAACTACAGCAGAAACCACTGCTGCTGCAACCACAGCCACCACTGCAACCACGGTTGTTGAAATTCCGGAAACAGATATGCCAACCTTGTCGGTTACAGAAGAAGAAGCTGCTGCCTTTAAAGTAACGCCGCTGACCATCAAGGTGGACGGCGAATCGGTAAAAGGTCTGGCAGTTTCCGGCTACAAGGGCACAGATACCGACGTTGTCATTCCGGACACCCTGATTGACAAGAAGGGCAATGAACTGCCAGTATTCGGTATTGCAGATGGTGCATTCAGCGGAAAAGATACCATCACTTCCGTAAAAATGCCGGAAACCGTTACCACCATTGGAGCAAATGCTTTTTCTGGCTGCTCCAGCCTGACCAGCGTCAACATTCCGGATTCTGTTACCACTTTGGGGGCAAGTGCATTCTATGCCTGCACCAGCTTAGCTTCTATTCATATCCCGGAAAGTATCACCACCATTGATGCAGATACGTTCTGTTCCTGCACCAGCTTAACAGAAATTGAACTGCCATCTACCCTGATCCGTATCGGCAATGAAGCATTCTGCTCCTCCGGCTTGACCAACATCACCATTCCGGAAGGTGTCACACAGGTTGGTAAAGAAGCCTTTGCTGGCTGCTCCAACTTGGTATCTGTTTCCATTCCGGGTTCTTTGGAAGTCGTTAGTGCTTCCACATTCCAGGAATGCTTCCGGCTGCAGTCTGTTACCTTTGCAGAAGGCACAAAGAAGATTCTGGATTCTGCATTCTACAGCTGCCCTGCTCTGGACAATGTGGTCTTACCGAGTACCGTTCGTTGGATTGGCAATTCTGCATTCGCTTATTCCGGTATCAGCAATATTTCTCTGCCGGAAGGCTTGATCGAACTTGCAAGCGGCAACTTCTCTCACTGTGCAAATCTCAAGAGCATCACGCTGCCGTCTACCATGACTTGCATTAAGAGCGATGTGTTCTCCTATTCCGGTCTGAAAACCATCACCGTTCCGGATACCATTACACAGATTAGCTCCGGTGCATTTGCATTCTGTCAGAACCTGACGAGCGTATCTCTGCCGGATAGCCTGAGCGATGTCCGGAAACAGGCATTCTATAACTGCACATCCCTGACAGATATTAACATCCCGGCAAGCATGACCCTGCTGGAAGCACAGACGTTCCAGAACTGCACCAGCCTGACCAATGTCACCCTGCCAGACGGCTTGGTTAAGATTGAAGACTATGTATTCTATAACACTGGTATTACCAGCATTACCATTCCGGATTCTGTGACCAGTCTCGGCATTTCTGCATTCTCCAACTGTGCGAGCCTGGAATCTGCAACGCTGGGCAGTGGTCTGACGAAAGTAGACAAGTGGCTGTTCCGGAACTGCTCTTCTTTGAAGGATGTGACACTGGGCGAAAATATCCAGAAGGTTGACAACTTTGCCTTTGCAGAATGCGGTAACTTGGAAACGATTACCCTACCAGATTCCGTCACCAGCATTGGTATTTCTGCCTTTGAAAAGTGCCGTTCTCTGGATGATGTGAAACTGCCAGACGGCTTGACCACAGTCGACAAAAATGCATTTTTAGATTGCGACAAGCTGACAAATGTCACCATTCCGGATTCTGTCACCACCATCGGCAATCAAGCATTCGGCTACCAGACCAACAATGACATGAGCACATCCAAAAAAGATAACTTCCAGATTACTGGTAAAACCGGTTCTGCGGCTGCTGATTATGCAAACAATTCTGGCATTTCGTTCAACGACCCAGATGCTCCGACAACGACAACGACAACGGATACAACCGATGTTTCTGGAGAAACCACCGAAACCACAACTGTTACAGAAACAACCAACACAACCGATGTTTCCGGAGAAACCACCGAAACCACAACTGTTACAACCGATTCTGGTACATCATCCGAAAACATCTGCGGAGATACGACTATGGATGGTAAGGTTGACTTGGTTGACGCTGTTCTGCTGAATAAATTCTTGGCTGGAGCAGTCACCTTTACTGACCAGCAGGTTACAAATGCAAACTGTGACCAAACAGACGGAACAGATACCGTTGGCGAAGAAGATACAACGGCTTTGATTCGGTTCGTTCTGAACATGGAAGGCTATCAGACACTTCCACACATTTCTGAAAATGCTTAATTTTGATTGAACCTATTACACATTGCACAAATACAAAAAGAGGACGGGCTCTCGTTGGAGTGTTCGTCCTCTTTTTTCGTTCTGTTACTGTTTTGCTTCCGGTGCTTTTCCATTGACGGAAAATACTGCAATTGGGTCTAACAAGTCAGAAAGCAAAATGCCTTCAATATTGGCACTGCTGCAAAATGCCAGCATAGACGGGTAACTATCATCGTTCAAGAAAAAGACGGTTTTTCCGTCTTCTTTCCGGACACCCACTTCATAGGCTGCATCCTGATAGAAAAAGTAAATCAAAATGCCATCCTGCCGATGCTGCCGCAAACAATCCAGCAATTCGCTGGCACGCCACATTTGTGGTTCTGTGGAAAGTCCCATCTTCTCCCAAAATGGTTCCATATCAACACCTCTTTTCTATCTTTTATTATACCATAATCTCGCTTTTATTGCAACTCCTGTTATATCAACTTTGCGGATTTTCCAATAGACACTTGTATCCAGCTTTTGCAGTAAGCGGCAATCGGAGCGATATCATACAAGGGCTGTACCCGCAAGGCTTGCCATTGTTTCACAGTGTCATAATCTAACGTATCCGACCGGCAGCCTGTCAAATAGATGGGGATTTGCCGGTCTGCCGCTTTGGCTGCAAATGCTTGAAAACTTGCATCTGTGCAAATCGTTCCGGAATGATAGCAGGCATAAAAGATAGCTTGGATACCGTCTGGAATCTCCGGCAGCGAACCGCCAACGCCAGCCATCAACTGCAACAGCGGTGCAGGCTGCAACAAGTTCAACTCCTCTGAAAGCGGCAGCATTGGTGCACGGCTGGAAATCGTTCTATTCTGATGAAACTGCCCCTGCTTGTCATATGTTCCATAGACAGCATCCCGAAAACTATACAAGTTTCCGCTGCCGGGCAGCTGCTGCAACAGTTGAATGGATTCGTGTATGGTCGGAATGTTGTCTGTATTGCAATGGCTGACAAAAACACCCGTTGCCTGCTGTTCCTGCAAAAATCGCACTGCATAGGCGAAGTTCGTCCAGCCGTTTGCTTTTGGATTGGAAAGCGGTTCGTTGCTCGCTACCAGTACCAACGGCGAGCAATCTGTCCCCAACACATACCCCAAAACAGCAGCGGTATACGCCAAGGTATCCGAACCATGCAGCAAAATCCATCCGTCACAAGCTTCTTTCCAAATCCGTTCTCGCACATGATTCACCAGCAAGGAAAGCGTTTCGCCAGTCATCTGCTCACTGAACAGGCGAAATGGTTCAGATGGAATGACGGTGATTCCATCTAAAATGCCCCGTTTTTTTGCCTCTTCCAGTAGGAAATAGGTGGACGAATCCGGCAGCTGTAAATAGCCATCTTCTGCAACCTGACAGCCAATCGTTCCGCCAGTAAAAATGACACCAAGTTTCATTTGCAATCCTCCTTCCAGAAAAAGAATGGCGTTGTTGTTTGTTTTCCATACATCGAATGGTTGCCGTTGCAAAGTCGGGCAATCGTGCAGACCACTGCAAAATAGGGGAAATACGAAAATCCAAATACTTCCGCTCCAATGCAAATCGGTGCAAGCAAGGTATTCGACGCACTTCCGAATACTGCCGCATAGCAAAGAGCCGCTGCCACAACAGACGGAATTCCCAGCAGTGGTGCGAGTACTGCTCCCAGACACGCACCAATGGCAAACAATGGGGTTACTTCTCCGCCCTGAAAGCCGATGGCAAGCGTTAACACGGTAAATCCTAGTTTTCCCAGAAAGTCAAACCAATATACGGTATCGCCGTTGCAGGAAAGGGTAATCAAATTTGTTCCTAGACCGGAATATCGCCCTTTTCCACAGAGATACAGCAGAATCGCCAGTCCTGCACCACAAATGGCAATGCGAAGAATCGGATTTGGCAACCATTTTGCAGCTGCTTGTTTCGCCTGTTTCAACAGAAATGTAAAAACGCCGCCTGTCAATCCAGCAGCCACGCCCAAAATCAACATTGGAATCGAAATCGGGGAAACAACGGTTTCCGGCAATGTCACCTGAAATGTTTCCAAGCCCAGTGCAATCGAAACGATATTAGCCGTGATGGCGGAAAGTGCTGCTGGCAACAATGCCCGATATTCCAGCTTGCCAACGACCAGAACTTCCAATGCGAAACAAACAGCAGCAAGCGGAGCGTGAAATAAGCCGCTGAATCCGGCTGCCATTCCGGAAATCGTAAGAATACGAATCAAACTTTTTTGTTTCTGAAATTGTGGAATGTGGTTTCCTGTCCAATGAGCAACCGTTGCACCCAGCTGCACGGCAACCCCTTCTCGTCCGGCACTGCCGCCGCAGAGATGCGTCAGCCAAGTGCTTCCAATCAATAGTGGAATCAACCGCAATGGAATACGGTCTGCTTTTCCGGTCGCAGCATCGAAAATCAAGCCCATTCCCTGACTGCTCTCTTTTCCATACTTCTGATAGGCCCAAACCATCAACGCACCTGCCAATGGCAAAAATGGAAGAAACCAGAGCAAATGCGTCGTGCGAAGCGTTCCAATTTCCAGTAAAATTCTGCCGAACCCTGCTGTAATCACGCCGGTGATTGCTCCAGTTAGTATGGCAAGCAGGCAGAGCAGCCCCATCGGCAACAATTTTTCTTTGATTGCATGCATACAAACACATCCTTTTTCAATGATTTTTTATTTATATAGAAAAATCGCCAACGTGCATGGCACACGTTGGCGACTTCAAGATATATGGTGGGCCATCGGGGACTCGAACCCAGGACCATCCGGTTATGAGCCGGGAGCTCTAACCAACTGAGCTAATGGCCCACAGAGGGA
>JABLTP010011011.1_pt1 | contig 27233 bp, 19 predicted proteins | sample 7160111 | NCBI WGS metagenome assembly JABLTP01 (sample SAMN14651227, study PRJNA627086) | human gut metagenome | isolation source: feces | host: Homo sapiens
CCGAGGCACTTGCTCTCGTTTCGCCGGAGGATTGTTTCGGCTGGTTTACTGCTGATGGTTATTGACTGGATTTTTGAGAATTGCTATAGGTGCTATTGGGTTTGTTGATTTATATGCGTTTCCAGCTTCCGCCTGTTTCATATGTAACGCAATAGCATATTGTACAATTATCTATTGATAGGCGCGCAATCTACCAGCGACTAAGCATTCTTCATTTTTTGCATGTATACATCTGGAGCATTATCCCGGATAAAATACATCAAGGCGAGTCATGTGTACCCTATATTGGCAATACACCATATAGTAACACTACGTTAAGCGAAACAGCCAGCTTACAACAGCCTCTCTCAGGTAAAGCTGGTCATCTATTTACTTCGCCACGTTGTTGCTCGGTGTCCCATTCAAGAAGTTTCGTACATTCTCCACCGCCGTATCCATCAGCCGCTGGCGCGCCTCGTGGCTTGCCCACGCGATGTGCGGCGTGATAATCATGTTGTCCAGCCCCAGCAGCGGGTTATCCGCCCGAATCGGCTCGGTGGACACCACGTCCGACGCGGCGGCGTACACCTTGCCGGACAGCAAAGCATCCCGCAAATCCGCTTCGTTGATGAGCCCGCCGCGCGCGGTGTTGAGCAAAATCACGCCGTCTTTCATCTTCGCCAGCGCGGTTTTGTCAATCATGCCGACGTTCTCCGTGGTCTGCGGGCAGTGCAGGGACACAATGTCGCTGCGGGCGTACAGTTCATCCAGCGGCACATAGCCTTCGCCCGATCCGTGGCGGCTGTAATAAATGACATTCATGCCGAACGCGCGGGCGAGTTCCGCCGTCGCCTGACCAATGCGCCCGTAGCCGACGATACCGAACGTCTTGCCCGCCAGCTCCATCAGCGGATAATCCCAGAAGGAGAAGTCTCGGCAAGCCGTCCAGCGCCCCTGCTGCACCGCGTCGTTGTGATGGCCGATGCGGTGGCAGATTTCCAGCAGCTGCGCCATCACGAACTGCGCGACCGCCTGCGTGCCATAGGACGGGACGTTCGCGACAACGATGCCCTTTTCCTTCGCCGCCGCAATGTCAATGACGTTAAATCCCGTCGCCAGCACACCGATGTAGCGCAGATTCGGGCAAGCATCCATCGTCTGGCGGGTAATGAGGGTCTTGTTGGTGAGGATAATCGGCGCGTCGCCGATGCGGGGGAGAATCTCCTCCGGCGCGGTGTAATCGTAGACAGTCAAGTCGCCCAAGGCGGCGAGGGCTTCCCAGCTCAGGTCGCCGGGATTCTCCACAGCGCCGTCCAGAATGGTGATTTTCATGGGTGTGTACCTCCTGCGGTGGTTTGTTTTGGTTCCTATTATATAGCAGGGTGCGGCAGGATTGCAAGCGGATTTTGCGGATGCGCAAAGCAGACAAGGAGATACAGCCGCCTCTTGTGGGGGGGCACCATTCCAACGGTTCCTCGGCGACCCATTCAAAGGGAAAATTCAAACAGGTCGCGGCAGCGAAGCGTTCTGTGCCAAATGAGTGCGCCTCGATAGCCCGACCGCCGCCGTCCATCCACCTAATTCGCCTTTTTTCGCGAAAAATCCTGCTTTATACGATTTCCAGATAAGAATGCGCAAGCAGATGGCGCAGGTGAATCTGGAAATCGTATTACGTCCATTTTTCCCGGACAAGCAGGGATTCCCATCATGCGCTCCTCCAAAGCCGGGCAGACTGCATCTCGGAAGGAGGAATGCCGCATGGACAGAAAACGACCTTTGCACCCCAGTCCGCTGGTGAAAACGCTTGCGGACGCTCAGCGCCGCATGAGCCACACCGACGTGCTTGGCTCGTGGACAGGCGTGCCGTGGGAGGACGCGGACGAAGAACCCGTGCAGGACGCTGATGACCTGTGACGTGCATTTGACGCGCGTGCTGGGGCTTCCCGCCGTGCTGCGCGGGCGCTCACAGGGGCATGTGGAACGCGCCGTGCTCGAAAACGACGGTCACGCGCTGCGTGGGCTGATTGTCCGGCGCGGGTTCGGCGGCGCAAAGTGGGTCGCGAGGGACAGCATCGCCCTGCTCGGCGACGTTTCCGTCATCCTCCGCGCCTGCCCAACGCACCTGCCCCGCAAAACGGATTTCCGTCTGCGCACTGTCAAGGATACGCGCGGCTTGACCCTCGGCTGCGTGACGGATGTGCTCATCAGCGCGGACAATCTGCTCGTCAGTGAGCTGGAGGTCTCCCTCGGTTTGATTGACGATTTCCGCGACGGACGGCGGCGCATCCGCCACTTTTCCGCTTCACCCGACGGCGATGTTCTCGTTCCGGAAGGCGAAATTCTCTTGGAAGGGAGGGAAACGCAGTGAACAAGATGCTGATTGGCTCGGCGGTCGGTCTGGCAATGGGTATCGGGCTGATGATGCTGCCCGGCATTCGTCAGGATGTCCAGAAAGGCGCAAACAAAGTCAAGAAAGCCGTGCAGGACATGAGCGAAGGACAGCAATAATGGAGGCGGGCAGGATTGCACCATCATGCGTCCTGCCCGTTTTCCCATCCGCTGCGAAAGGAGGAAAAGCGCATGGAGAAAGCCGTCACGCGGCGCAAATGGACAGCGGGGCTGCTAATCGCGGGCACGGTCGCACTGGTGGTCGCATTCTGGTCGCTGATCATGTCGATGCTGTCGCTGCTGGCAGTCGCGGGCGTTTTGACGCTGCTGTCCCTGCCGCTGTGCAAAGTACTGGAAAAGCGGCTGCCCAGCGGCGCGGCGGCGGCGATCGCCTTGCTGACACTGCTCGGCGCAGTGCTGGGAATGCTCTGGGGGCTGATTCCGCCCCTCTTGCGGCAGAGTGCGCAGCTCATGTCGCGCCTGCCCGCGCTGCTGGACAGCCTGCGGGAGCTGCTCGCCCGATGGAGTGCTGCGCTCGAAGCGCGCGGTATCCCCCTCGGCGACATGCAGGCGGAGCTGTTCTCGCGCATCAGCGCTGCCGCGGGGCAGCTTGCCGCAACGCTCGTCAGCGGGATTCGCCGCCTGACCGGGAGCGTCAGCCAATGGCTGCTTGCACCGCTGCTGTCGTTTTACTTTTTGCGTGACCGCAAGCGCTTTTGCCTCCTGCTGTCGCTGGTTCTGCCCGTCAAATACCGTGCGCGCGGCATCCGTGCCGCCCGTGAAATGCGCCGCGAATCCGCCCTTTACCTGCGCGGACAGCTGATTCTCTCGCTGTTCGTCGCCGCCATGACCGCCCTTGCGCTGCTGCTCACGCGTACGCCCGGCGCACTGCTGCTGGGGCTGTTCATGGGCGTGATGGAGCTGATTCCGTACATCGGGCCGTTCATTGCGGGCGTTCCGGCAGTGCTGCTGGCGCTGCAAAGCGGCTGGACGGCAGCGCTGTGGACACTGCTGGCAATTTGCCTTGTGCAGCAGGTGGAAGCGAACCTGCTCTCCCCGCGTCTGCTCTCCGGCGCGACGCGGCTGCATCCATTGGCGGTGCTGCTGGCGATTGCTTTCGGCGGCATGGCGGGCGGCGTGGTCGGAATGATGGCGGCGCTGCCGCTGGTTGTGTGCGTGCGCGGCGCAGTTAGAGGGTGGCGAGAGTGAAAATTTCGGACAGACGCAGGAAACAGCGGGCAGCGCAGCGAATTGCACAGATGGAAAATCGTACAAGGAGGATTTGCATGGTGGGCATCCGAACGTTTCTGCGCCGCACTTGGGGCAGAGTCTGGATTTATTCGTTCTTCGCGCTGCTGCTGATGATTGCGCTGTCCTTCATCCAGCACGTTATCGGCGGAATCAATTGGGAAGCCTTCCAGTATCCCGCAGAGGATGGCAAACCCAACGTCTTTGTGGATGACATCAATCACCCCAGCGAGCTTACTTCCCTGCTGGTTGGCGACAACCACCTTTATCTGTTCTACGGAAGGATTGACGTTGTGAAAGTGTACGATTTGGATGGACAGTACCTGTACAGCGTCAACTTCCGCGACGGGCGCGACAGCGGCGGGCCAAGCTATATCTAATGTCCACTGAATAACCATCCGTTTTTCACGCGATTGCAGAAGTCCGAGTAGCCAATCCAGAAATTGCAAAAAGGCGCACTGAATCTTACGCAGATTCAGCAGCAAAATGGACAGAGCAACCACATGCGCAGCCGTTTCTTCCAGCTTCGCTGTCACCAGCCCCATTCCACACTTACGTTTTCCCAAACTGAATTTGCGTTCTACCTCGACCCGTTCGCATTCGTCCCGGTAATCCTGAGCCTTGTTCCGCTCCTCGCCCTTTTTGGGCCTTCCCAGAGCTGGCCCGGAAAGCCGGATTCCCCGCGCTTTGCAGTAGCTGAGATTCTCACGGTTCCGGTATATCTTATCTGCCAGTACCCGACTGGGGTAGTGTCCCTCGCGCTTGTGGAAATTTTCAATCATTTCCTGGAGCTTGGTCGCTTCGTTGTAAGCATCAAAAGAACGGTATTCCAGCCTTGTCCAGCCGTCTGTGACACTGATATCCAGCTTCATGCCAAACTCCACGGGTTTGCCGACCTTTCCCCGCACTATAGGGCGCACAAAGGGCTGGCTGACGCTGACTATTCGGTTCTCAACGCTGTGGGTATGGTTGTCATACATGTACTTTTGCTGCTCATAAATCTTACGAATCGTCTCCAATCGCTCCGTTTGGTGAATATTCAGTGCCTTTTCCTGATTCAGCTTCCCGTCAATGGCAGCAAGGTCTCTTTTCAGATAGTTCAGCTGCTTCCCAATGGCTTTACGGGTCATCTTTGCGGTGTGTTTGCGGCAGCGGACATACTTCAGATAGTCTTTCCGGGCTCGTTTGCGATAGGTACGGGGCTTCTTGCCGTCGGTGGGGCTGTGGAGAATATCCAGCAGCTTCTCAGCATTTTCTCTGGCTTCATTCAGAAGGGAAACATCCTGGGGATACCGGATATTGGACGGTGCGCAGGTGGCATCCACGATTATCGTGCCGCTGTTCCCTCCACCATCGGGCTTGTTATCATCCTGGTTATCGTTATCTTCTGTTTTCTGTGCTTCTTGGATGACCATTTCATTGATCTGAGCCAGAACTTCCGGCGTCAGGCGTTTTCGGAAATGCACCATAGAGGACGCATCGAAGGGCAGTTTGCTGTCGTCATAGCCCGCATACCCACAGAAATACTGCAAATATGGGTTCTCCTGGATCTGCAAAACAGTTTCCACATCGGAATACCCGTATTCCCTCTGGATGAGACAAGCACCCAACGCCAACTGAAGCGGCTTGGCCACATTCCCGTTCTCGGAAGGAAACAGATCCGCGTACTTTTCCTCAATCTTGTCCCATGGGATGCTCTGCGCTTTCTTCACCCAGCGGTTGTTTTCCCGCAGGTGCATACCCATGGGCTGCTGAAAATCTGACAGACTGATCTGTCCGTTGCTGTACCGATACATACACGTTCCCTCCAAGTGCAAGGGTTTTGCCCGCTTTTTGTCGTCTCCCTTGCACCTATTATAGCACAGATTGGCGGGATTGCCTTGTGTCGCAATGCTTTTTGGGTTGGTCAGCAGACATTATCTATGTCTTTGGGAATCACATGGTGTATCTGCCGCGCTCGACGCACACGGCGTATATCTTCGAGGACGATGTGCTGACTGCGCAGGAATCCGTTGAATATAGGGACGTGTTCCCCAAAACGCTTTTTCCGGGCGTTTCCTCGTACAATCGGCAGGTGGACAGCGCGGGAAATCGCTATCAGTTCCGCTTGGCGAATATTGTACGGGTTGCCCCGGATGGTCAGGCGACAACGCTGATTCGCCGCAGTCCGCTGTACTGCATTTTCGGGCACTTTTCCTTCTATTGGATCTGTACTCTGCTTTTCTTCCTCATGCTGATTGTGCCAGCGGTTATTGTTGATATGAAAGAGAAAAAAAAGCAGAAGCAGCCGTCGGAAGCCCCATAAATCAGTGCTTGTATGCGGATGATTTCGTCGCACGGCACGTTCGTTTTGCTTGTATACAACCAGTCCGCAAAAAAATCATCGCCGCAGGGAAATTTCTTTCTCTGCGGCGATGATTGTATGCAATCAGGTTACATTGTGCGGGTTACTTCGCAATGAAGTTCACCAGACGACCCGGCACGAAGATGACCTTCGTCACAGTCTTGCCCGCGAGGATCTTCTGGATTTCCGGCAGCTGCTGGAGTTCCGTCTCCGCACGTTCCTTCGTCATGTCGGCGGGAATCATCACGCGGCCGCGAACCTTGCCACAGACCTGCACGGCGATTTCGATTTCCGACTTCACCAGCGCGTCTTCGTCCCACGTCGGCCACTTCTGATACGTCATCGTGCCGCCGAAGCCCTGATTTTCCCACATTTCTTCCGTGATGTGCGGCGCAACGGGGTTGAGCAGCAGGAGCAGGGTTTTGAGTTCCCCGCGCGTCACGCTGCCGGCGGAAACCATCTCATTCACCAGCGTCATCATCTGCGCGATGGCGGTGTTGTACTTCATGGCTTCGTAATCCAGCGAAACCTTCTTAATCGTCTCATGCATGAGCGCGTTCAGCTTCTCGCTGTACCCTTCATCGGGCGTCACATTCTCCTGCAAGCGCCACACACGGTCAAGGAAGCGGCGGCAGCCCTTCGCGCTCTGCGTGCTCCACGGAATCGCCTGATCGAACGCGCCCATGAACATCTCGTACACGCGGAAAGCGTCCGCGCCGATTTCGTCGATGATATCATCCGGGTTGACAACGTTGCCGCGCGACTTGGACATCTTCTCGCCGTTCTCGCCCAGAATCATGCCGTGGCTGGTGCGCTTCTGGTAGGGTTCAGGCGCGGGAATCACGCCAATGTCATGCAGGAACAGATGCCAGAAACGGCTGTACAGCAGATGCAGGGTCGTGTGCTCCATGCCGCCGTTGTACCAGTCCCCGGGCAGCCAATAGCGAAGCGCTTCGGGCGAGGCAATGGCAGTTTCGCAGTGCGGGTCGCAGTAGCGCATGAAGTACCAGCTCGACCCTGCCCACTGGGGCATGGTGTCGGTTTCGCGCGTCGCCGGGCCGCCGCAGCACGGGCAGGTGGTGTTCACCCAGTCATGCATGACGGACAGGGGGGATTCGCCGGAATCGGTCGGCTCGTAGTTGTCCACCATCGGCAGCGTCACAGGGAGCTGATCTTCCGGCACAGCCACCATACCGCACTTGTCGCAGTGCACAATCGGGATGGGTTCGCCCCAGTAGCGCTGGCGGCTGAACACCCAGTCGCGGAGCTTGTAGTTGACCTTCTTCTCGCCCAGCCCGTTCTTCTCCAGATACTCGATGATCGCTTCCTTCGCCTGCGCGACCTTCATGCCATCAAGGAAGCCGGAATTGACCATCACGCCGTCCTGAATGTCGGTATACGCTGCTTCCTCAATATTGCCGCCCGCGACGACCTCAATCATCGGGATGCCGAACTTATGCGCGAACTCCCAGTCACGGGTGTCGTGCGCCGGAACAGCCATGATTGCGCCCGTGCCGTAGGTCATCAGCACATAGTCGCTCAGCCAAATCGGGATTTCCTTGCCGTTGACGGGGTTGACGGCGCGGACGCCCTCAATCTGCACGCCCGTCTTGTCCTTCGCCAGCTCGGCGCGTTCAAAGTCGCTCTTCTTCGCGGCTTCCGCGCGGTACGCCATGCACGCGTCGTAGTTGGTGATTTGGTCTTTCAGCTTGTCAATCAGCGGATGCTCAGGGGACAAGACCATGTACGTCGCACCGAAGAGCGTATCCGGGCGCGTGGTGAAAACGCGCACCTTCTCGCCCGGCACGGTCAGGGAAAAATCCACTTCCGCGCCGACACTGCGGCCAATCCAGTTGCGCTGCTGCACCTTCACCTTGTCGATGAAGTCCACCGTGTCCAAGCCGTCGAGCAGCTTCTGGGCATAGGCGGTAATCTTCAGCATCCACTGCTTCTTGACCTTGCGGATGACCTGCGTGCCGCAGCGCTCGCACACGCCGCCGACAACTTCCTCATTCGCCAGACCGCACTTGCAGCTGGGGCACCAGTTAATCGGCATTTCGGACTTGTACGCCAGCCCGTGCTTGAACAGCTGAAGGAAAATCCACTGCGTCCAGCGGTAGTAGGACGGGTCGGTGGTGTTGACCTCGCGGGAATAGTCGAAGGAGAAGCCGATTTTCTGCAATTGCTCACGGAAGTGGTCGATGTTCTTCTTCGTCACGATGGCGGGGTGAACCTTGTTCTTGATGGCGTAGTTCTCCGTCGGCAGACCGAAGGCGTCCCAGCCGATGGGGAAAAGGACATTGCAGCCCTCCATGCGGCGCTTGCGGGCGATGATGTCCATCGCGGTATTGGAGCGCGGATGGCCGACGTGCAGCCCCTGTCCCGACGGATACGGGAACTCAATCAGGCCGTAGAATTTCGGCATGGTGTAGTCGTTCTTCGCCTCGAAAACGTGACTGTCCGCCCAGCGCTTCTGCCACTTCGGTTCGATGGCTTTGGGGTCATAGGGTTTGAATTCCATGATGCTTCCTCCCTGCTTTTCTCGGACGGAACAAAAAAACGTTCCGCCCCTGCAAATTCTGCAAAGACGAAACGGATGTTTCGCGGTACCACTCTGCTTGTCCGGACGTGCCGAACCTCTCTTGCGCGTAACGTGCGCCATTCGCCGAACCCTTCGTCCGGTTTGCGCTCCGGGGCGAGCGGCTGACAGGCGTCTGACCGCGCTTCCACCAATACGCGGCTCTCTGGAACAGACGGAACTTCCAGCGTTCCCCTTCATTGCGGGACAAGGTCAGTATAATGCTTTTTGCGGGCGTTGTCAAGGGTTTCGGTCTTTGCTTTTTCGGTGTTTTTACGCGCAGAATGGTTCGCTTCAGCCGAATTTTGTGCTATACTGTTAGCAATTATGCTGCGGCAAGGAGGAAAGGCGTTATGCACCTGATTATCCCCAAGAATTACAATCCCGTGCTGAACCTGCGGGATACGGAAATCGCCATCAAACTGGTCAAGGATTTTTTCGAGACGGAGTTAGCCCGCGCGCTGAACCTGACCCGTGTGTCCGCGCCGATTATGGTCACGCCCGGCAGCGGTCTGAACGACAACCTGAACGGCGTCGAACGACCGGTATCCTTTGACGTTCTTGAAACCGGTGAAACGGCGGAAATCGTCCATTCGCTGGCGAAATGGAAGCGTCAGGCGCTCAAAACGTACGGCTTCCAGCCCGGTGAAGGACTGTACACGGACATGAACGCCATCCGCCGCGACGAAACGACCGACAACATCCACTCGATTTTCGTCGACCAGTGGGACTGGGAGAAAATCATCACCCCTAAGCAGCGCACGATGGAGACGCTGCAAGCGACCGTCCGCGCGATTTACCTCACCCTGCGCAAGACGGAGGGCTTCGTCTGCGCGCATTATCCGCACATCAAGCCCGAATTGCCCGACGACATCACGTTCGTCTCGTCGCAGGAATTGGAGGATTTGTATCCCGACCTGCCGCCGAAGGAACGCGAATACCGGGCGGTACGCGAATACGGCGCGGTGTTCCTGACGGGCATCGGCGGTGCGCTGCGTTCCGGACAGATGCACGACGGCCGCGCCCCGGACTACGACGACTGGTCACTCAACGGTGACATTCTGCTCTACGACCCGCTGCTGGACATTGCGCTGGAAGTGTCGAGCATGGGCATCCGCGTTGACCCGGACGCGCTGCGCCGTCAGCTGGCGATTCGCGGCTGCGAGGAGCGCGCAGAGCTGCCATTCCAAAAGGCGCTGCTCAACGGCGAGCTGCCCCAGACGATGGGCGGCGGCATCGGGCAGAGCCGCATGTGCGTCTACCTGCTGCGCAAAGCGCATGTGGGCGAGGTGCAGGCGAGCCTGTGGCCGCAGGACGTGCAGGAGGCGTGCAGGAAGGCAAATATTCAGCTGCTGTAAGCAAAGCAATGAGGGCAAGCCTGAAATGCGGCTTGTCCCCCTGTTTTATTATCCCGTATGAAATTGCCCCATCATGCAGAGACTCTCGCCGCTGCCCCATCTGCTTCATACTGCACGATCCACCGCCGAAATGTTTCCTGACTTACGCCTGCCTCTGCTGCTGCGTCACGCATGCTTTTCTTTCCGAATTTGCCTTTTGCTGATATCCCATAAAATGCTCCCTCCATGATTGACAGTTTGGTTTTTTACTGTCTCTCATAGAGGGAGCATATCACATTCCCCAGCAGTGTCTTCATGTCCGCGCAGGGAAGCGTTCACTCCCCTGCGCGGACGTTTTTTGACTGGCTTATACTATTCCCAAATGAGAATGTGCCAAGATGCGCCGCGAATTTTTTCGCTCTGGCTAACGGGAGTGGAATGCCGCGTAGCAGCGCTACGCTAAATGGAACGACCGGACGACAGAGCGGAAAAGGCGCAAGCAGATGGCGCGGGTGAATTTGGAAATAGTATTACTTCTTTTCCGACCCCATCGCGCCCGTCATCAGGACAGCACCCGAAATCACGGCGAGCAGCATCAGGATGAAGGAGAGGATGAACGGAACGCCCAGCGCACCGATGGTGGACGTGCCGCCGAAAATCAGCACGAGGTCATCCATGCGGAAGTTGATTTCCGTCACCAGATAACGGAACCACGCAACCAGTGTGCACGCCAGACCAGCCGCCGCCAGCAGACCAATCTTCTTCACGCCCGCGACGAGGTAGCACACCGCCGACACGAGGAGCAGCACCAGCACAACCGCGTCGAAGTTCATCTTCGTGGTCGCAGCCGTGTCAATGATGATGTAGAAGATAGCCGCCAGCACCGCAATCACCGCTGCGACAATCGAAACTATCTTGCGGTCAGCGGACGCCGCCTTCTTCTTGACGTCCATGAAGTAGGACACCAGCATCGCGAGACCGAAGAGCGCTGTCAGCACAATCAGCACGATGCGCGCAATCAGCATGTCCGTCTCGACCCAAGACGTCGTGTGGACGACGTGGCTGGTTTCGTTCATGCCGTTCATAGCGGCAGAGTTCGCGTAGGTATAGAGGAAGTTCTTCGCCGAAGTGCGGAGGTTGTTCAGCAGCTTGCCGTCTTCCGCCGCCCAGCCTTCAATCTTCGACACCAGCCAGTCGCCGGAGGACAGCCAAGTGTCATTGCCCGCTTCCAGACCGATGGAAACATCCATCCAGTTGCGGTTCGCCATCACAGCGTCCGTCAGCGTCACGCCGACGAAGCCCCATTCCTTGCGCAGAACTTCGTTGCAAAGTCCGCTGTGCGCACCTGCCCAGCGCGTGCCGATACGGTTGAAGGAGGTCATGGCGGCGTTCGCACCGCCCTCTTCCACCGCGTACTGGAAGCCCTTCAGGTAGATTTCACGAATCGCCTGTTCCGTCGCGAAGGTTGCGACCGACTGGCGGTACGTCTCAAAGTCATTGAGCGCGAAGTGCTTGATGTAGACGACCAGACCCTTCGAGCGAGCCGCTGCCACTTCCTGCGCCGCCATCTTGCCAGACAGGAAGCCGTCCTCAGAGTAATACTCGAAGTTGCGGCCGGAGTAAGGCGTACGGTGGATGTTCATCGCCGGGCCGTACCAGCCAACCACGCGGTTGTCGGAGCGCAGCGCGTCTTCGCCCATCGACAGACCGACATTGTAGAGGATTTCCGTGTTGAACGTCGCCGCCATGACCGGTTCGGAGGTATACGCCACCGTGGAGTTGTTGCCGGCATACGTCGCCTTGATGCCCTGCGGGCCGTCCGCTGCCACCGTCGCAGGCAGACCGATGGAGTCGATTGCCCGCGTGCCGTAGCCGGAGTGGCCAACCAGTTCCGCCAAATCCGTCAGCGTCAGCTGATTGAGCAGATCCACCCACATCGGGTCGTCGTAGTCCTTGCCAATCAGGTTCGCCAAGGTGTAGTTCGTCGCGGTTGAACCCGTGATGACCGTCTCGTCGGGCGCTTCCGCCGTGTAGTTGAATTGCAGACCGTTGATGATGGCATCGTTCGCCGTCAGGCTGGCATAAGAAACCGGCCAAGTGCCCTGCCAGTCGCTGCGGGACAGGTACGTCACGAGGTTCTCGCCGTAGCTGTTCAGATCCGCATCACCAAACTGGTTGGTAATCTTGTAGCCCGTGCCGGACACGCTGTACGTCGCATTGTCGTCGCTGTCGACCGTGAACTTATAGACCTTTGCCGCGTCGCCAGGGGCATCCATCGTCGCCGCGCCGTTCGCGGTCAGCGTTGCGGTTTCCGCCTCTTCTGCGCCTTCCGCAGCCGGCGTTTCCTGTGCGATGGGGGCATAGCCCTTCGCCGCGAGGATGTTGTTCACCGCGTCGTGTGCATCCAGACCAACGCTCAGGTAGTAGTCACCCGCTTCGAGAATGTAGGTTTTGTTGACATGTTCGTCGTAAACCGTCAATTCCTTGCGGTCAACCGTCACGGAGACGGTCTCGGATTCACCGGGCTGGAGGACATTCGTCTTGCCGAAGCCGACAAGCTGCACGGATGCCTTCTCAATCGCGTTCGCGCGGTCGAATTCGGTGTACGGCTGCTGACCGTAGACCTGCACGACTTCCTTGCCTGCGACGTTGCCCGTGTTCGTCACCTTCACCAGCACGGTGAAGCTGTCGGTTGCCGCGTCGTAGGTCACGCTTTCCAGCGCCTGCTCAAACGTGGTGTAAGACATGCCATAGCCGAAGGGATACGCGACTTCCTCGCCGTACACCCAGCTGTCGCCCTTGGACGCGAAGATGCCCGCATTGCCGGACGCGTTGCCCTGCTCCATGACCGCATCTTCATAGCGCGTTTCGTAGTACTTGTAGCCGACATAGATGCCTTCGGATTCCACCAGATAGTGAATCGCATAGCGCACCTTCGTCTTGTCGCCCGGCACGCCGTCAATCGTCACGCCGCCGACCGTGCCCGTCTCTTCATCCGCATTGGTGTAGACGTAGGAGCCGAAGTTCTGAATCGCCGCGGAGGACAGGGAGGACACGGAGTAGGTATCCACCAGTCGGCCAGAGGGGTTCACGTCGCCCACCAGAATCTGCGCCACCGCGTTCAGACCGTACTGACCAGGGCCACCGATCCACAGGCAGGCATCCACGCCGTATTCCGGATTGTTCACCCAGTCCATCGCCATGGCGTTGGAGGAGTTAATCAGCACAATCGTCTTGCTGAAGCCCTGCGAAGCCACATACTTGAGCAGCTCGCGCTCGGAATCCTGCAATTCAAAGTACGACGTACCGTCGGTGAATTCGCCGGTGTACAGGTCAGCGCCTTCGCCGCCAGAGCGTCCGATAACGACAATCGCCGCATCCTTGTAGCCGTCCAGATTCACGCCGGAAGATGCCACCGCGTCTGCCGAAACCTCGGCAATGCGGGTCGCCGCCGGAACGTCCGCATATTCGGTGAACATGCCGGGCGTGGAGCGGTTGGTCTTGTCTTCCTTCATCTGCGCAATCTGCGCGCTGTACCAGTCCATCATCGCAGTGTTGACGTTCAGACCCGCCGCAGTGAGCGCGCTGGTCATTGTCGCTGCCTTGCTGGTATCAACCTGACCAGAACCCGTGCCGCCATAGATGGTATCAACTGCGCCGCGGCCGAAAACGGTCACGCCCAGTCCTTTTTCCATCGGCAGCGCGCCGTTGTTCGTCAGCAGCACAGAGCCTTCTCCCTGAATCTGCTCACACAGCGCCTTCTGCCACGCGGTCAGCGCATCATCGTCACGCGTGCCGTCTTCCTTCAGGAAACTGGAGGCATAATAGGTAGCGTTCTTGCTGGGGTCATCCGTCACCACGCTCGTGGTCACGATGCCCAGTTCCTTGTTGATCATCATGGCGTAAGCAGCCGTGAAGTAACTGCCCACCAGAACAATCGTCAGGAGAATACAGGAGATGGATGTCAAGAGTGCCAAGAGTTTTGTGCGTTTCATGGACACCTTTCCCTTTCTATGAGGGCGCAGCGCCCCCTTTGATGCGCTGATTCTATCACAAAAAAACGACACGAAGCGCATTCGTGTCGAAACTGGTTGTTTTTTGTGCGCAAATCGTCATGCGGACTGCTGTGGACGCGGCAGCAGAAGTGAGAGGGTGAACATCTGGTCTTTCGTGTCGATGCTCATATGCCCGTCGTACTTCTCGATGATATAGCGGATGGAGCGCAGTCCGAAGCCGTGGTACTGTGTGTCCTTCTCCGTCTTCGGCAGTCCCTCGTGCATTTCCGGCGGCTTGCTGCAAAAATTCTCGAAGACAATCTGCGTCATGCCCACCACGTCGCTGACGCGGATATTGACGCTGCGGTTTTCGGGCGCTTCCGCCATCACCGCCTGAATCGCGTTGTCCAGCGCATTGCCGAAGATGGAATAGATATCGGACTTTTCAATGGGCGCGAGCAGCGATACATCCAGCATCGTCGTCAGCAGAATGTGATTTGCGCTGCAATACAGGCTCTTTTCAGACAGCACCGAATCCAGCGCCGCATTGCCCGTGTGGAACGTGTACTCATAGCGCTGAATCTCCTGCTCCACCTCGTCAAAAAACGCCGCGTGTTCATCCAGCTGCTGTGCCCGGCGGTAGGTGTCGATGTGGTAGCGCAGGTCGTGGCACTTCATGTTGATGCTGTCTATCGTCTTGCCCAGCAGCTGATGCCTGGATTCCTCCCGCGCCAGCAGGCTCTCGATGATTTCCTTCTCGCGGCGCATCTCGTCGGCGTACATGCACTGGTAAATCAGCACCAGCACCATAATGACCGAGAGAATCGAGAACAGGCGGTCAAGCAGCGAAATATCCGTCGGCAGCGACACAGAACGCACGAACACCGTCAGCAGCGTCACCAGCGTCAGGAACAGCACCTTCCAGTTGCCGAGCTTCAAATCGCCGTTCTCCGGAAAGCGCCGCACGAACATCAGGTAACACACGGCGTACACCACCACGAACGATGCGCCGGAGAGCAGATAGAACAGCGGATCACGCGGCTTAGCCATCCAGCATGTTGCCAGTCCGCCGACCTTGAACGCCAGATTCTGAATCGCATAAGAGGAAATGCCAATACAAAGTGCATTCGTTGTCGGGATGTCCATCGTCAGGCACAGCACCAGCAGCGATTCGGCAAAAATCGCTGCCACGCGTGCAAAACGATGCCCCAGCAGCGGATGAAACCATGCCAGCACCAAGTAGCACAGCACCACCGGCAGCACAATTTTCAGCGGGCGCAGCCGCGACTTCATCCGCACAACGAACAGCCCCTCCGCCAGCAGAATCTGCACCGCGAAGAACATATGGAATGGAAAATCATTGTTCAGATAATTCGCCAAGTTCGTCAGCATCTTCGTCACCTCACGCCGTAATAGCGGTTGACCGCATTCAGAAAGTCCCTGCGCATCGCGCGCGACAGCGGAATCGCCTCGCCGTGAACCGTCACATCGTTCTTTCCGACCATCGTCACGAAGCCCAGATTGACGATATAGGAATGTGAGCTTCGGCTGAATTCCGCGCCCAACTGTTCCTCCGCCTCCTGCAGGGAGGAGCGGACGGGGAATTCGCCCTGCGCCGTATGATAAATGACATGGTGATTGCTGCCCTCGGCATAGTAAATCTCGTTTTTTTCCAAGAACAGGATGCTGTCTTTCGTTTTCAGGCAGATTTTCGACTGCCGGTACTCCACCCGCTTGAACGCCTTGTTCAGCTTCACAGTCAGCCCCGGCAGCGTCACCGGCTTGACCAGAAAGCCGATGGCGTCCACCTCATAGCCGCGGATGGCGCACTGGCTGAGACGCGTGGTGAAAATCAGGATAGCGTCCGGGTGACTCCGCCGCAGCTGCTCCGCCGTCGAAAGGCCGTCCATGCCCGGCATGTCAATGTCCATCAGCACAATGTCCGGATGCTCGCACCCGACGAGAAACGACGCCCCATCCGGGTAGAACACCAGCTGCGCCATGCGTCCCGTTTCCGCCAGATACTGCGCCACCAAGCCCTGCATATACTGGCGCGTCTCCAATTCATCATCCACAATGGCGATGGTCATAGGCTGCCCTCCGATTGTTTGGTTATTCTATTATAACAAACAGCACAGCGGATGTAAAGCCGCCTAAAGCCGCCCTGCTGAATAAAAAACTGCCGCTGACGTGAAGTTCGTCAGCGGCAAAAGTACTGCGCCAAGCGGAACGACCAGACGCCTATGCGGAAGCGGTGCAGGCAGATGGCGCGGGAGAATCCAAAACAGCTTTATTTTTCCTGCTGCAGCCCGTACTTCTTCATCCGCCGATACAGCGTCGCACGGCTGATGCCCAGCTGCTTCAGCACCGCGTCCCGGTCGCTCGGATGCTCGCTGAGGGCACAGCGCAGTTCCCGCTCCTCGTCGCTGCTGATGACCAATACTTGCTGCTGCGGTGCGCTGCCCGTGCGCTCCGGGTACAGCAGCTGCTGCACAAAATCCGCGTCCATGCGGTTGGTGCGCGTCAGCAGAAACGCCTTCTCGAAGAAAATCGACATTTCCCGCTGATTGCCCGGCCACGAGTAGCTCATCAGCAGCTTCAGCGCATCGGGCGTGAAGGTCGCCTGTTTCCGCGTGTGCACACGCGCAAAGGCAATGTTTTCCTCCACCAGCTGGGCAAAATCCTGCTGACATTCGCGCAGGGGCGGCAAATCAATGCGGTAGTCGTTCAGTTTGTCCGCCAGCGGCAGCAGAAATTCGCCTGCCTTCGCCATAGCCAGCAAATCCCGGTTCGTTGAGCAAATCACACGAATAGACGCCCAAATCGGCTTGGACTGCCCCGGCGCGTAGTACTGCTCATAGCGAATAACGTTCAGCAGCTGATGCTGGCTTTCGGGCGTAAGCAAATCCACATGCCGCAGGTACAGCGTTCCCTTGTGCGCATTGTATACAAGCCCGTTGCTCGTCGCGCGCCCAAAGAGCAGCTCGGTTTGATTCGCAATCGGCAGGGTGCTCACATCCGCCTGAATGAACTGCTTGTCGCGCCGCAGACTCTCGTTGTGGATGCACTCTGCCAGACGCGTCTTTTCCGTGCCGGGTTCACCGCAAATCAGCAGCGGCAGTTCGTACTGCGCGTACATCGCGGCGTTTTCCAGCGCAGGGCGCATTTTCGGCGCGTGGGAGATGAACTTGCCGAATTTTCGCGTTGCGGCGTCGCCCTGCTGCACATGGTCTTTGCGGATACTCTCCTGCATGTCATCCACCGAGCCGAACGCATACAGTGACAGAATTGTGCCGAAGTTCTGCCCGCTGACATCAATGCAGGCGATATTGAGCAGATACCGCTCCTTCTGTATCATCACGACGTGCGAATACAGGTTTTTCCGCTCCTTGAGCGACTCGAACACGGCACTGGTCAGCGTCAGACCCGGCAGTTCCGTGAAGCGCTTGCCGACCAGCTGTGCCTGTGTGCAGTGGAACGCGTTTTCCGCCACCGTGTTTGCAATTTCAATCACGCCGTCGGGATTCAGCTTCAAAATGGCATCAAAGGAGTAGTTCAGCAGGGAGGAGAACTCCGCCGTCCTGCGCTGCTCCACTTTGATGGCATCCATTGCCAGCCGTGCCCGGCGGAGCGCATCGCGGATGCACTCGTCCGAGCTGTCAACGAACACCGTCGTAATCCCCTGCGCCGCGGCATAGTTGCAGGCGTTTTCGCTGCCGATGATGGCTTCCGCGCCGTCCTGGATGGCATTCCGCGTCACCTGCGCGACCATGTCCGAGCTGCCCGCATAATACACCTTCACATCCGCGTTCGCCAGCGCACCGATGTTCTCCACGTCGGAATACATATGCCGGAAGCCGACGAAGGCGATTTTCGGATGCTTATGCGGTATCAAATCGCACGCCTGTTTGACGAAGCCCGCCATTTCCTGCCCGGAAAAGGTGATCTCCGACACGGGGTACTCCACATGCTTTTTGAGCAGCTGCGCCTGATTGCCGCGCGCAACGACAATGCCTGTGCAGCCCTCCATGGCTTTGGATACGTCCTCCACCACCTGCCGCGACGTGGTCTGGATGACCTCGGCGTCGAACTTCGTCGTCTGCACAATGCGGACGGTTGCGTCATACACCGTAGGGTTCGGCGTGACAACCAGCAGCTTCAACATGGCGTTTTCTCCCCTTGATCGAGCTTGATGCTGTTATTGTATCACGCGCGTCGATACCTGTCAAACGTGCAGCTTCTGCCCGATGCGCACAGCGCGGAAAAGGCGCTTGGCGGCATCCAGATACAGCGTCCGCGCGTTTTCAATCGCTTCTGACAGCGCCATGGGTTTTGATACCGTCGTCTGAATCGTGCTTTCGCAAACGTCGAACAGCCCTTCCGCGCCTGCGCCGATACCGCCGCAAATGCACAGCACCGGCACATTCGCCTTCGCGCACCGCCGTGCCACGCCAATCGGCACTTTGCCAAACTGCACGCTCTGTCCGTCTATTCTGCCCTCGCCCGTCACAACCAAATTCACCTGTTTGAGCTGCTCGTCAAAGCGAACCGTCTCCAGCACCGCGTCTATGCCGCTTTTCAGCGTCGCCTTCAGCACGCCGCCCAGCGCCGCGCCCAATCCACCCGCCGCACCCGCGCCGGGGAAATCCGCGATGCCGCGTCCAATGGTGTTTTCGACGACCTGCACATAGTGTTTCATGCCCGCTTCCAGTTCCGCGCAGATTTCCGGCGTTGCGCCCTTCTGCGGGCCGTAGGTGTATGTCGCGCCCGTCGCGCCCAGCAGCGGGTTCGTCACGTCGCACAGCACGGTGATGCGGCAATCCGCAAGTTCCGGCATCAGCCCGGAAAAATCCGCATGGCAGACATCCGCCAGCGCCCCGCCTGTTGGGGGAACCGGCTTTCCCTGCCGATCTGTGAACACCGCGCCCAAGGCGCTGAGCATCCCCAGCCCGCCGTCATTCGTTGCGCTTCCGCCAATGCCAATCAGCAGTGACTTTGCGCCGCACCGAACTGCTTCCGCTATCAGCTCGCCCGTGCCGTAACTGGTTGTTTTTCGCGGGTCGCGCTGCGCCGCCGGCACATATGGCAAGCCGCTCGCCTGCGCCATTTCAAGCACCGCCGTCTGTCCGTCGCCCAGCAAGCCCCACTGCGCATCCACGGGCATGAGCAGCGGGCCAGTCACACGCGTCGTCATCCGTTTTCCGCCCATTGCGCAAAGCAGCGCATCCACCGTGCCTTCGCCGCCGTCGGCAATGGGCAGCGACACCGTTTCCGCATCCGGGAAAATGTCAGCCGCGGCTTCCTGAAGCAAATCGCAGATTTCCACCGCCGTCAGCGACCCCTTGAACGAATCGGACGCAAAGAGCATTTTCATCAGCGGATTCTCCTTTCTTCCATCGGGTTCATCATACCACAAACGGCAGGCAGGAGCAATCTTTCCTGCCTGCCGAAAATGAATCTATCAGCAAATTAGTGATGCAGCACTTCGCCGGTCAGCTTCTGGTAATACTTCAGCAGCGCGCTATGGTCGCAGGCGCCGCAGCCGTCCTTGTGCAGCACCTTCATCATCTCCAGCACCGCCTGCGTCAGCGGAATCGGGGCATCCACCGCGCTCGCCGCATCAACGACGTTCTTCAAGTCCTTGATGTGCAGGTCAATGCGGAAGCCGGGCTCGAAGTTCTGATCCATCATCATCGGCGCTTTCGCGTTCATGACGGTAGAACCAGCCAGACCGCCGCGAATCGCCTCGAAAATCTTCTGGGGCTCAACGCCGCACATCTGACCCATCTGCATTGCTTCCGCCAGCACTGCGATGTTGACCGCCACGATGGTCTGGTTGCACAGCTTGGTCACGTTGCCTGCGCCGATGCCGCCGCACAGCACCACGGACGAGCCCATGCTTGCCAGAACGGGCTTAAAGCGGTTGAACACTTCTTCCTTGCCGCCGACCATGAAGGACAGCGTGCCGTCAATCGCCTTGGGCTGACCGCCGGACACAGGCGCATCCAGCATGTCAATGCCGCGCTTTTCCAGCTCCGCCGCGATTTCGCGGGACGCAACCGGGTTGATGGACGAGCAGTCAATGAACACAGCCGTCTTGGGCATTGCATCCGCCAGCTTGTCCTCTTCCAGCATGACGGACTTCACCTGCGGGCTGTTCGGCAGCATGGTAATGACCAAATCAACGTTCTTCACCGTGTCAGCAGAAGAAGCGCAGATATTCGCGCCCGCCGCCTTCATTTCCTCGTTCGCCGCCGGATTGCGGTCAAACACAAACAGCTCATGACCCGCCTTGATGAGGTTCTTCGCCATCGGCTTGCCCATGATGCCCAGACCAATGAATGCAATCTTCATATCAAAAATCCTCCTAAATTACGCAATTCTATCTTTCAGCCTGTTTGAATCAGGCGGGAAAGCAATTTACAGCAGCCCCATGTCTACAAGGACTTTCTTCAGGCGCGCGCGCTGTTCGTCGTTCAGCGGCTGAATGGGCTTCACGCAGTCGCCGCAGTCGTGCCCGATGAGCTTGAGCGCTTCCTTCAGCACGACAGGGAACGTGCCCATGTTGGTTGCGATTCGCAGGGCGGAGAAGCGGAACTGCGCATCCAGCGCACCCGCCGCATCGCCCGCGCGGAACTTCTCATAGATCTCCACCGCAATCTTCGGCGCAACGTTGGCGCAGGATGCAATCGCACCCGATGCCCCGTAGCACAGCGCGGCGTAAATCAGCGTATCGCGTCCCATCATGACATGGAAGTTGGCCATTCCGCACGTCAGACGGAGATACTCCTCTGTATTCGTCATGTCGCCCGTGGAATCCTTCACGCCGATGATGTTATCGATTTCCGCCAGTTTGGCAACGGTTGCCGGTTCAACGGTGACGTTTGTCTTGGGGCGGTTGTTGTAGATGATAATCGGCAGATTCGTCTCGGAGGCGATTTCGCGGTAGTATTCGGACACCTCGTACTGCGTCTGGCTGACGAACATGGGGGTCAAGACGCTCAGCGCATCAATGCCGCCGACCTGCTCCACCGCCTTGGCGATTTCCACCGCGCCGCGCGTGGTGATATTGTTCGCCCCGGCGTAGATGTCCATGCGCCCGTGCACCGCATCCTTCGTCACCGCCAGCACTTCGCGGTAGAAGCCCATATCATGCGCATAGAACTCGCCCGTCGTCCCGAAGGGGAACACGCCGTGAATCCCGCTGCTTGCCAGATACTCAATCAAATCGCGATACGCCCTCTCGTTGAACTTGCCATCCTGCGTGACAGGCGTTACAATCGGCACAACGATGCCATGAGGCTTGAATGCCATAAAACCGCTCCTTTCAGCAATCGTGAATCATCACCAGCGGACGCACATCCGGCCTTTCCGTCTGAATGACATTGTTCTCAAAGCGCACATCCTCGCAGAAGCGAAGCGTGAACGCCGCCCCGGAGGACAGCCCATGCCGGTCGTACTCCGGGTACTTCTCCCCGATGGGCTGCGGCGCATCCACGCCGTGCCTGCATCCGCCCGGCAGCAGCAAATCGCAGTCCGCCACCAGCACATCGCGAATTTTGTTCTCCGCGCTGTCGCCGATGAGCAGGCTCTCATAGACCGTTTTGCAGCGGCTGAACAGATACGGTGCGCGATAGCCGATGCGCCGGAATACGATGTGCGCCATCGACCCCACTCGCACCGGAAACTGCGGTGCTTTGCGGTTTCTGTGCCCGATGGTCATGTACATCGGGCCGCCGCAGTCCGTCATGTCAATATCCTCGAAGGTGCAATTGCGAATCGCCGCACCGTCGACGGTTTCCACCGCAATGCCGCATCGGTTGACATTTTTGAGGATGCAGCGCCGCACCGTGACGTTCTCCACCTTCGCGTAAGAATCCGTGCCAATTTTGATGGCGCTCGCCAGCGACTGGATGATCAAGTCCTCCGCAAAGATGTTCCGGCAGCCCATTCTGTCCGCCGTTTTCAGGCAGAAGCCGTCGTCGCCCGCCATAATGCAGCAGTGCCGCACGCTCAGGTCGTGGCAGTCCACGGGGTCAATGCCGTCGCGGTTGGGGGTGTTCATGCAGTCCAGCATCAGGTGCTCCAGCGTCACAAAGCGGCTGGAGAGCGGAACAAGCGTCCAGTAGGCGGCGCTGGTGAACCGCACGTCGAACACGCGGATATCCTCGCAGCAAGCCATATAAAGGTTGTCCGGGCGCGACGTGTACAGCTTGTTGATGCCCTTCGGGTCGTTGACCTTGAAGCGGCAGCGGCCGTTCGCGTTCAATTCGCCTCCGCCGGAAATGCTGATGTTCCGCGCACGCTCGGCATAGACCAGCGCCCGCCCGGTGTTGCGCACAGCCACCAGACTTTCGCACGGCACGACGACCACGCCGCCTTTGCCTTCCGCCGCATCCAGCGCCCGCTGAATCGCCAGCGTGTCCAGCGTACTTGACGACGCTGGTGAACAGTGCAATCAGCAGCACGCACCCTTGAATCAGCGGAATGTCCTGCATGGAAATGGCATTCACCAGCAGCGACCCCATGCCCGGAATCACGAACACGTTCTCCACGAACACCGATCCGCCCAGCATACCGACCATGCGAAAACCCATCAGCGTGATGACCGGCAGCAGCGCATTCTTCAGCGCGTGGATCTAAATGACCTTCCTGCCCTTGAGACCCTTCCGCCACGCAAAAAAGCAGCCCTCCGGATCTTCATCCAAGAGGGCTGCCCATTTTATCAGCTTACTTCGCCGCGTTTGCCGCCGCGATTTTCGCCTTTTGCCGCTTGTTGCAGCGCACCGTGCGCACAATCGCCAGCACCAGCCAGACACCCACGAGGGTGAATGCGCCGATGTTAATCCAGTGCAGGTATTCCTGCCAAATCGGGGGATTGTAGCCGATGACCTCCGCATTCATGGCGTTGGAGTTCACCAGCGCGTACATCACGTCCTTCACCGCGCGCATCAGCACAATCGCGTCGCCCGCGTCGGAGCTGTCACAGTCCGTCCACATGGCGCTCTGCTGCGTCGCAAGATCAAGGCTGCCGCCGGCGTAGAACATCATGCGCGGAATCATGTACTGCGGAATGGTATTGAAGTCGCAGATAACCAGCCCGTTGAAGCCCCATTCGTTGCGCAGGATTTCGGTCAGCAGACGGTAGTCGCCGCCCGTCCAGCGCGTTCCGATGCGGTTGAAGGAGGTCATGATACCGCGGGTTTCGCCCAGCTTGACGGTATACTCAAACGGCTTCAGGTAGATTTCGCGCAGCGCCTGCTCGCTCAGCCAGCTCAGGTCGCCGCCGATGGAGCGGTGCGTTTCCTGCTCATTCGCGACGAAGTGCTTGACCGTCGGCAGCACGCCGCGGCTCTGAATGCCCTGCACTTCCGCCGCGCCCATCATGCCGGAAATGAACGGGTCTTCGGAGAAATACTCCGAGCAGCGACCGCCGAAGGGGCTGCGGTGGATATTGACGCCGGGCGCGTAAATGCTGGAATACGGCTGACCCGTCGTCTTATCGCCAATGGTGCCTTCTTCGCCGATTGCTTCGCCCAGTTCGTTCATCAGGTTGATGTTCCAAGTGGACGCCATCACGGGTTCGGAGACATACTGGCAAGTGCCGTTGACCTGCTCTTTGCTCATGAAGCAGGTGAAGCCCGACGGGCCGTCGCCGTGAATGGTCGCCGGCAGACCGACGCTCTCCATCGCCAAGGTGTGGTATGCGCCGTTGTTGATGAGGGCAATCATCTCTTCCTCGTCGCAGCCCATCATCAGTTCTTCCCAGCGTTCGTCGTCATAGGAGACAACCGGCTCATAGCCTTCCGCTTCCGCAGAGGGCAGCAGGTCGCGCAGGGTCAGTGTGGGTTCTTCGCCGAACCACGGGTATTCTTCCGAATCAAAATCAGTCGGATTATTGTGTTCTTCGCTGCGAATTTCCTCATACAGGCGATCCGTGCCCGCGTGCTGCTGCGCGGTCTGCGGCGTGGGCCAAGTGCCCTCCCAGTCCGCGCGGCTGAGCATGGTGTCCAGCTGCCAGTCGCTGTCGAGGAAGTCCTCGGAATCGGTATAGCGGTTGACAACTTCACTGTCCGTCGTCGGGTCGGTGCCAATCTGCACATCCGCCGCCAGATTCAGCGCAATCGCCTTTTCGGATTCATGCGCGTTGCGGGAGACATACAGCGTGTACTCGCCCGCTTCCAGTTCATAGCCACTGAAACCGTTGCTGTTTGCGTCGCGGTAATCGTAGCTCGACGCGGAATACGGGTCAAAGCTGACCGTCACCGTCTCGCTCTCGCCGGGCTGAAGGAGCTTCGTCTTTGCAAAGCCGACAAGCACCTTGTGCGCCTTTTCGATACCGCCCAGCGTGTAGGGCGCGGAGGCGTACAGCTGCACCACGTCCTTGCCCGCGACGCTGCCCGTGTTCTTCACCGTCACCGGCACGGTGATGGTCGTGCCAAGTTCGATTTCGCTTGCGGAGGCATCGCCCACCGTCCAATTGAACGTCGTGTAGCTCAAGCCGTAGCCGAAGGGATAGACGACGTTGGCATTGTACCAGTCCTCGCCGTCGGTTTCGCCGCGCGTCTCATAGTAGCGATAGCCGACGTAAATGCCTTCTTCGTAGTCCACGGAGTAGTACATGCCGCCGTCATACTTGTCGGTCGTGTCCGGCAGGCAGCCCGTGCCGAAGTTTACGAAGGACGGATTCTTGGTGAAGTCCGCCGCCCATGTGTCCACCAGACGGCCGGAGGGGTTCACGTCGCCGTTCAGAATTTCGCCCAGCGCGGTGATGCCGTTCGAGCCGGTGAAGCCAATCCACACCGCCGCATCAATCTTATCCGCAAAGGCGGCGTAGGCACTGTCTTTGAGGAATGTCGCTTCAAAGCTGGAGGGCGTGTTGAACACAACGACAACGCGCTTGAACGTGCCGTCGGTGACAGCGGTCAGCAGATCAATTTCGTTCTGGTCAAGCTCCAGATAGTGGCTGTCCACAGACACAGCGCCCTCACTGTCGCCCTGATAGCGGGGCAGGTCAAAGCCCTCGCCGCCAATGCGGGTGATAACGACCAGCGCCGCGTCGGAATAATCCGCATAGCTGTTCTTCACCGCGTCGGTGTACTTGCTCTGGGGCGTTTCAGCGGTTGCAATCTTCTGATTGTCGCCGTTGTCAAGGTCGCTGGAGTTCGCAGTGCGCACCGAGCCGGACTGGCTGCTCTCATAGAAGCGCTTCAGCGTCGGATTGGTGACGAAGCCCGCGTCGTTCAGGCTCTCATACAAGTTCTTGTTATTGCTCGTATCGAAGCCGCCCGAACCGGAGCCGCCATAGGACAGGTTCACACTGTTCTTGCTGAACACGGAAATCCTCGCGCCCTTGTTCATGGGCAGCGCAGCGTTCTCGTTCTTCAGCAGCACAAAGCCTTCTTCTGCCAGCTTCAGGTTAACTTCCTGCGCATTCGCAAAGGCTTCTGCCTTGTTCGTTGCCTTCTGTGTGGGGTACACAGAGGTCACTTCGTCACTGTAAATCGGGCGCTGGCTGCCGAACAGCGTGTCCATCAAGCCGCCGAGTTCACCCGCGCTCAGTTTGAAGTCGATGGCTTCCCCAATCGCCGCCATCGGCTTGTCCAGCAGGCTGTTCATGTTGCCCGGCAGACCGACGACCAGATAGTTGCCAACGCAGTCCGCCAGCAGCACGATAACCGTCACAATAGCCCAGACGACCAGTGCTTTGCTCTTTTTCGGACGATTCTTCTTTGCCATAGGTTTGTCTCCTTATTTTGCAGAAATGGCGGTGTATGCGGCGGAGTTTGCCGCATACACCGCTGCTTGAGGAGGAGCAGAGGGGAAATGAGGAGAATCCCCCTTGCTTATGGATTACTTCTGGTAGTTGCCCGTCGCCGGCTCGTTGTGGTTCTCGTCCCAAATCAGCACAGCTTCCGTCGTCACCTTCACGCAGTCCACAATCGGGGCATACGCCTTGAAGGTCGTGCCGTCCACCTCATTGGTGTTGTTCGTCATCAGCTGAATCAGGTTCGCGCCCTTGTTCAGGTGCACGCCCTTGATGGAAATCAGGTCGGCACACTGCGGCATACTGCTCTGCGTCGCCTCGATGGTCACGCGCGGATAGCTCTTCGCTTCGCCGTTGACAATCACCTGATAGTCGTTGCCGTCATAGGACATGGTGACGAATTCGCCCGTGATGCTCACGTCGATGGTCGCGTCATCCACATCCATATCGGACGCAATGTAGAATTCCAGCGAGATGCCGCTGGCGTAGAGGTAGCCGACCATGCGGTTGCCGCTCGCGCCGACGGACTCGTTGTAGATAATCATGCTTTCTTCCTGCGCAGAACCGGAGTAGCTGGGGCCAATCTTGCCGGTCAGGTCGGTATCCTCCGCCTCAAAAACATAGGTGTTCTGACCGGACACGGTTTTTTTCCACGCCGCCTTGATGGTGGTGTCAGCCATAATCGGTTGGGAGAAGTCGAAGTCGCTGCCGTTTTCGTCCACCCACTTGTCGAAGGCATAGCCCGTGCGCTCGGGGTTGGCGACAGGCTGCTTGACCTGCGCGCCGACTTCAACGGGGTAGGAATACTGGTTCAGGAGAACGCCATAGTAGTCATAATCAAACGTCACGGTGGCAAAATCCGCGCCAACCTTCTTCCAGAAGGCATACACGGTCGTATCGCCCGTCACGGGAGCTGCGAAATCATAGGTGTGCGTGTAGTCCGCATCGGCGTACCACGCGACGAACTCATAGCCGTCGCGCGCGGGCGCAGCGGGTTCGCTGGCGGTGCCGCCCTTGGAAACTTCCTGCGTGGATGCAGCGGGCGCGCCGTCGTAGTTCAGGTCAAAGGTCACGACGCACATGCCCGCAACAACCTCAATCTTGAACACGACGCGCTTTTTGCCGACCGTCGCGGTCACATTCTTGGTGTTCGCGGTCTTCATCGTGGGTTTGGACAGCTTGACGCCGCTGTCCGTCATGGCGACGATTTCCGTCGTGCCATCGTCGTAGGTAACTTTCAGCGTGCCGCCCTCGGCAGAAAACTCTTCGCCGATGACGTACACCGTCTTGTTGGGCATGGTTTCGACCTCGACAGAGGTCACTTTCTTGTCATCCGCCAGCGCCGAGCCTACCTGCGCCAAGAGGCAGACAGACAGCACCACAGCAAGGCACAGAGAACCGAATTTCTTCAGCCAGTTCATTTTTTTCTCTCCTAATTGTAGATAGTAGGCTTGGCGAAAAAGCCAGCCGCCAGACCGCCGACGCGCAGCGTTCGACAGCCCGGCGGCTTTTGCCCCGCGCCTGCGCCGCAAGAGGATGCAGCGTCAGGCGCGGAGCAGACGTTTGTTCACAAACCGTGAGGATTCAGAAGAATTAC
>JABLTP010004657.1_pt1 | contig 26602 bp, 17 predicted proteins | sample 7160111 | NCBI WGS metagenome assembly JABLTP01 (sample SAMN14651227, study PRJNA627086) | human gut metagenome | isolation source: feces | host: Homo sapiens
ATTTCGATTAATGGGGGATTTCATCCAATGCATAATATTACAAAAAGAGGCCAGCTAAAAAAGCTGGCACTTGCTCTTGGACTGTCTGGCACGTTCTTTTTAAACGCATGTACTTCAAATGCACCTTCTAATCAAACTATCGCTACATCTACAGATGACTATGAAGCGAACTTGGCTGCCAATGAATCCGAGAGCTTTTATGAAACAGAATCTGAGACTTTTGACAGAGAAGCACTTTACCGAACTGATGATGACAACAAGCCTGCTGAGGGCTGGATTACAAATGCTGACGGCACGATGGGCTACTGCCAGAATGGCTATCTTTTGACTGGATATCAAATGATCGATGATTCACGCTATCTTTTTTCTGATGACGGCATAATGCAGACAGGTCGCTATATAGATGAAAATGGTGATACATATTGTTTTACTGATGATGGCCGCCAATATTTTTGCTCTACTGTAAAATGCGATGATGGCTATTATTACTATTTCGGTGAAGATGGAAAAGCTGTGACAGGGAATTTTACTTTTCCTGACGGCGCTACTGGTATGACAGATGAAAATGGACATGTATATGTAGGCTGCCACCGTATCGGTGATCTCGTCTACGATTTTACCTCACAGGGAAAGCTTAGGCACACTGTTGACGCCACAAAGCCGATGGTTGCACTGACGTATGATGATGGTCCTTCCACGCAAAATACACAGATTATTCTTGATACTCTGACGGCAAATGGTGCCTATGCTACATTCTTTGTTCTTGGCAGGAATGTAGAACGCTGCGCGGATATTATCCAAAATATTGAAAATTCAGGTTCTGAAATTGGAAATCATACCTACAATCATTATAAAATTACAAATATGGATGCACAGGTAACAGATCAGGAAATCAGCAGTACAAGCTCCTATGTGCAGATGATTACAGGAAACCGCCCATGCATCATGAGACCGCCGACAGGCGCAACTGATGATGCATCATGTGCCAATGTAGCAGCTGTTGATGACGGTTATCCGCTTATCATGTGGTGCGTGGACACAATTGACTGGCAGCATCATGATGTGGCAACCACATGCGATACGATAAGAAGCAAGGTAAAAGACGGCGCCATTGTGCTTATGCACGATATGGAAGCATCCTCTGCGCAGGCATCCCAAATTATCATCCCAGAACTGATTGCTGCCGGCTATGAGCTCGTTACAGTCAGTGAAATGGCAGCTGCAAGAGGCGGCATGGTACCAGGTCAGGTTTATAATTACTTTGATCCAGCGCTTGGACAGACACAGGAGTCCACTGAGATTCAGCCAGAGACAAATACGTCAGCTGAAACACAAGTGCAGCAATCCGAGGTCGAAACACAAGCACCGACGGCAGGACAATCTCAAAGCGAAAATCAGACCGAAGGCTCACAAACTGCTGAATCTGCACCAGATACTACTTCAGCAAGCAGTTCTTCAGATGACAGCCTCTCGATTATCTTTCCGTGGGCGAAATGAAATAGGCGGCCAATGGCCGCCTTATTTTTCTTTATAGTATCTTACCCTTCTTCATCATCTGCTTATTTTCATACATCTGAGCATCTGCATTTTGCAGCAGTTTTTCTGTATCCTTGTCTGGAGCATCACTCCATGCATATCCCATCGCTGCTGAAATCGGAATATCTGTCTTTTTATCTGCTGCTGCAAGTGCTTCTTTCACACGCTGCATACATTCTTTTGTATCCTGCTCTGTAGCATTATTCAGGCGAATTACAAACTCATCTCCGCCAATACGATAGCATCTTCCGTTTCCTGCATATTTTTTTACACCTGCTTCCATGCACCTTGCAACTGTTGTTAAAAGCTCATCACCTCTTTTATGACCAAGTGAATCATTAACTTTTTTTAAGTTGTTTGCATCGATCATGATATAAGAAACAGCACCAGGTGTATGGGCATCTCTGTTGCTGTCGTCAATAAATGCAGCACGATTTTTAAGACCTGTCATCATATCTGTGTAAGCCATCTTTGCATATAATGCCACATTTGCATTTTCGCGAATTTGCTCATAAATTGCAATTCCAGCCGCATCTGCCAGAAAAATGCAAAGCACAGAATTGCTATAACATAGGAAATGGAATACTGAAACTCAAGACCAATGTAATAAAAGACAATTGCTATAATACTGCATATACTGAATATACTATAGCCACTCAGCACACGAAACAGTTTTACGTTTTTATTTTCGTGAATCCTAATAAAGCCTTCCACCACAATTGTAGTAATTGTAATTGCAATTAAAATATGTTCCAGCACAATTATAATTGCAAGCGGTATAAACGCTGTTATGTAATTCAAGCAGTATAGTCCAAGCATTGCAGCAAACAAGCACTGCATAATTCCAAACATCTTTTCTTTTCCTGTAAACATCCGCTTTGTAAAGCCAAGAAGCGGAATGGCAAGCGTAAAAAATGCCAAAAATGATACTAGTTCGATCACGCCGCTTTTTTGCGTAAATAAAAGCAAAAATTTTGAATCTGTTAAAATCCATAAACCAGCGTCAACAACAAAAGCACCAAGACATATCAAACTTTCGCATATCTGCCTTGTCCATGCCTTACGCATATAAAAGCCTGCAAATATGGCTGTAAATCCCGACACTGCTGCAAAAACAGCAAATATACCAGCATGAATATTTTTGACCAAAATCATACGATATATACCGCTTCGATTTCCTATTTGAAAATCTGACTGCTCAATTGCATCTGCTGCTTTTTCTGAGACATGAAAAAATTGAACCGTCAGCTTCTTTCCTGTTGGAACCTCGAATAAATGGACAAAACCTGTTCGCTTTCCTTCTGTGCGATAAAGACTTACATCATCGGCAAAGATTTCAAAATCGACCCAATGTGTTTTTAACATCATTATCCAGTTTTTTTCATTCTGCGATTTTGGAATATCATACTCATACTGAACAATTTCGTCTGATGCAAGCATTTTCTCACTCCACGTACCTTCTGGCTTGAGAACAGTCTCATTAAATACATTTTGGGGTGCAATATCATTTTTAATGCCGAAAATAAGTACTGCTATCATCAGAATTGCAAGTACTGTTTCAATTATACATATAATCTTTTTCATGAACAATTTCCTGCCTCTGTTTTTATCAAAGCTCAGTATATCACAGCATATAAGGATTTTCAACGTAAAAAAGGCAGTCTTTCGACTGCCCTTTATTATAGCGCTAAAATCGCCATTCCAATCAAATGAACTACAAATGCAACCACCCATGCTACAGCACACTGGAATAGCACAATGCCTACTGCCCATTTTGCTCCCAGCTCTCTTTTAATGGAAGAGATTGCTGCGATACATGGTGTGTACAGAAGACAAAATACAAGAAGAGATGCTGCTGACAGCGGCGAGAGTACTTCCAACAATGTCTTTGTACTTCCAAACAATACTGACAAAGTAGAAACAACGCTTTCCTTTGCCATAAATCCAGCGATTAAAGATGTACAAATACGCCAATCGCCAAAGCCAAGCGGTGCAAAAACTGGTGCAATCAAACCTGCTACTGCTGCCAGAATGCTGTTTTGGGAATCAGAAACCATTGCCAAATGTAAGTCAAATGTCTGCAAGAACCAGATTACAAGAGATGCCATAAAGATTACAGTAAATGCTCTTTGAAGGAAATCTTTTGCTTTATCCCACATCAGCTGGAGTACATTTTTTGCTCCTGGAAGACGATAATTGGGCAGCTCCATTACAAATGGAACAGCCTCTCCATGAAACATAGTCTTTCTGGAAATAACAGCTGTTAAAATACCCATTGCTATACCTAAAAAGTAAAGACCAATCATGATAATACCGCTTTGCTTTGGAAAGAATACTGATGTAAAAAATCCATAGATAGGAAGCTTAGCCGTGCAGCTCATAAATGGTGTAAGCATGATCGTCATCTTACGGTCACGCGCTGACGGCAGTGTTCTTGTCGCCATTACACCAGGCACTGTACATCCAAATCCAACTAACATTGGCACAATGCTTCGTCCGGAAAGACCAATCTTACGAAGCGGCTTGTCCATGACAAAGGCAACTCGTGCCATATAACCACTATCCTCAAGCAATGATAAGAATAAAAACAGTGTAACAATAATAGGAAGAAAGCTAAGTACGCTTCCGACGCCATTAAATATGCCATCAATTACAAGAGAATGAAGTACATCATTGACTTGCCATAACGTCATCACAGCATCCGTCTTTTGCGTCAGCCAGTCAATTCCAATCCCCATCAAATTTTGAAGTCCTGCACCAATCACACCAAATGTCAGCCAGAATACAAGTGCCATGATTGCAGCAAACATTGGAAGTGCCGTATAGCGGCCAGTCAATACTGCATCGATTTTCCTACTTCTTTCGTGCTCTTTGCTTTCACCCGGCTTAATCACTGTCTGATCACACAGCTTTTGAATAAATGAAAAACGCATGTCTGCAATGGCTGCTGAGCGGTCAAGTCCACGCTCCTCTTCCATCTGCACAATGATATGCTCAATCATTTCCTTCTCGTTTTGCTCTAAGTTTAATGCCTGCTCAACAAGCTGATCGCCTTCAACAAGCTTACTTGCCGCAAAACGCACCGGAATACCTGCCCTAACGGCATGATCTTCGATCAGATGCATTATTGCATGAAGGCAGCGATGAACTGCTCCGTTATGACTGTTTTCATCGCAAAAATCCTGTCGGCTTGGCTTTTCCTGATATTGCGCCACATGAATTGCATGGTTTATAAGCTCTGTAATACCCTCATTTTTTGCTGCTGAGATTGGAACAACTGGAATACCAAGCATAGACTCCAATTTATTGATACGGACAGATCCGCCATTTCCGCGCATCTCATCCATCATATTGAGTGCAAGCACCATAGGCACATCAAGCTCCAAAAGCTGCATTGTCAGATACAGATTTCGCTCAATATTTGTGGCATCCACGATATTGATAATGCCAGTCGGCTTTTGCTTAATGATAAACTCTCTTGTCACAATCTCCTCACTGCTGTAGGGAGACATTGAGTAAATGCCAGGCAGATCCGTCACAAGCGTATCAGGATGATTTCGAATCTGACCGTTTTTGCTGTCAACTGTCACGCCTGGAAAATTTCCAACGTGCTGGTTTGAACCAGTCAGCTGATTAAAAAGTGTTGTCTTTCCGCAGTTTTGATTTCCTGCAAGAGCAAATGTCAATACTGTTCCCTTAGGAACTGGATGCTCATCTGCCTTTTGGTGGAAACGTCCGCCTTCACCAAGACCAGGATGCTCTGTCACAGCATTCTCATTGAAAATATTTTTTTTGCCCTTTTCATTTTTATCATCTGCCTTTGTCACAGAGGATTCATCAATTAAAATCTTCTCTGCATCTGCCAGACGAAGAGTCAGCTCATATCCGTGGATTCTAAGCTCCATCGGGTCGCCCATAGGCGCCAGCTTAACCACCGTCACCGAAACTCCGGGAATCACACCCATATCAAGAAAATGCTGCCGCAGCGCACCTTCTCCTCCAACAACGGTGACAACCGCTGTCTTTCCTATTTCAAGATCCTTAAGTGTCATACTATGTCACTTCCTTTGTGAATGTATAGACTTTGATGTCTTTTCAGAAGCCATTATAGCAATTCATGGTGGATTTGGAAATAGTTATTGAGAATATTTTTCATTTATAGTTTACTTAGCTCAATCAAAATCTGCGTCACCTGAGAAATTTCTGAAAGATTTGTATATTCTCTGCAGCTATGCACCTGATTCATGGAAGTGGCGATAGGAAAGTAACTCGAGATTTACTTTCTTATGAGTATAATAAATCGAATGGTCTGCAAATCCAAGTGTTCTTTTTTTACTTCCAAGCCAAAGGTACAGTAAATGAGCCACCGTCCCTGTCACCATGGCTACTCCGGCAGATAACCGCCTCTTTTTCTTAATTCCTGACGTAAAGAAGAAACTGAAACTGCTCGCACGTTGCTGTCTTTCGAAAAAGCTGCTGCTGCTCCTGCTGCCATGCCGGTGATAAAACAGCAAGGCATCACACGAGTCGATCCATTCATTTCACGGCTGGTACTGATACAACGCCCCGCCACTAAAAGGTTCTCTGTATTCTTAGGAAGTAGGCAGCGATACGGAATTCCATAACTATTTCCTTTTCCATAGCCCTTTGTATAGTCTTCCTCATACTTTGTTTTTGCAGCTCCAGGTTCAAGCGGATGCAGATCGATCGGGTAGCAATAGCGTCCAATCTCATCATCAAAGGAGGCTCTCTTTTCATAATCCTCCGTATTTAAAATATACTCTCCAATAATTCTTCTAGTCTCTCGAATACCAAGATTTGCTCCCGTGGAAACAAGAAAAGCTTTTTCATATCCTTCCAGATAATGGGTATAATAATATTCGTATTCTTGCATTCGCTTGCGGGCATCTATTATTCCTTTTGTCAGATCCTCCTCCTTCGTGCCATCTACACCAAATACATGACCGATATTGCCGCCTCCCATATCCTCTGGCATTCGCCACATACCTGGCAAGCTTGTATCCTTCACACTGAACACGCCATCTGCAAAAGCTTGAGAAAGCTTACGGTTATCTGGATCAAGACCGACTTCTACAATTGCACGATTCCAATCAATATTGGTCCAAAGGCTGCACAGAGTAGCCGGCATCATACGTCCCCTCTCATCTCCCTTTTCCCAAGGTGCTCCTGCCATTACAGATAACGTTCCATCTCCTGTACAATCAATATACGTTTTTGCCTTTACCGCAAACAAACTTTCATGTCCCTGAAAAATTACGGCACGGATTATTCCGTCCATCACCTTTACATCCACAAGACTGGTATCAAACAAAAAGTCTGCGCCACTTTCCACCATCATATCGTCATAAATTCGCTTCAGTTTTTCAGTCTGAATCGAATATTCAATAATTGTATCGTCCTGTTCTGGTCCATACAGCGCTTCAAATACTTCTCTTCCGATGCCTCCTGCCAGAAAATGCTCTCCATCCGAAAAGCGCATAAAGGCTGGCACACTCGATAAGGTAGCTGCTCCACCAAAGCACTGCTGCTTCTCTGCCAGAAACACTTTTGCTCCCATGCGGGCAGCCGTGACAGCTGCCGCAATACCCGCTGGACCACCTCCTACAACACATACATCCACTTCTTTTGTGACAGGGATGCTACGCTTCCATTCTATTTCCTGCATAACGAAATCACTCCTTTATTTTTGCTGGGAAAGGATTCTCGATTATCACTCTTCCCTCTGCTGTATCGCCTACTCCGCTGTATAAATCATAACGCCCATCGTCACGTTTTACAATACCTGAAGTAAAGGCGCAATCTGCCAGGTTTGGCTTCTTGCCTTCCCCTGTTGGATAGCTTTTTCTTGTTCCAATCATTTTGAGATCGGATACCTGAAAGGTTTCCGGATCAAACACAAAAGCAATATTCGTATATACTAGCTGATTGATTGTACCGTCAAATTCATTGTAGCATCCATGACCAATGACACCTATTTTGCCATTTTCCAGAAGTAGACACTGATTGCAACCGCCCCATTCATCCCTTCCAAATACTCCTTCAATCGCAGTGGCCCGTTCCACCACATCAGCGTCTAACTCGTTTATACTATTTAATACCGTAAAACCAATTACCGCCTCACTTCCATATTTTTTCGAATCTCTTCTCCCCTTGGTCTTGAGAAAACGCCCAACTTTCCGTCTGGCAGCTGTACATAGCGTATATCCTTCATCTGTTGAGGACCAGTGGTAAAGTAATACAGATTAAATAAATTGGTGCCTTTATAAAACACACCACAAAAACCTGACAGCTTTCCTCTGGAGAAATCTACTCTAGTTCCTCCAAGCACAAGTTCGCCATTTATCCTTACCACAAAAGGATCCTCTAACTGATACATCATCGTATCTTTTACTCGCTCCCACACATCCTCTGCTTTTTTTGAAAAAAGGCACACTGTAGAAGTTGCCCACTCATTGCGGCGCTCCACCCTGCCGAAAATATACTCTTTTCCTTCATACATAAATGGAACAGACGTATTGTAAACATCATAGCCTTCCACTCCCTCAAATGTAAGAAGTATTCCCTGTTCCTGTTTTTCTGCTCTCTCCTGCTCAAATTTCTCACGCAATTCCCTAATGCTCATTTTGTTTTCCTCCACATTTCACGCCCATCAATTTATCACTTTCAAAATAATTATATTAATTCAAAGTTCTATTCGCATTTTTATCACTGTAGAATTATAAACTGGCTTTGTTTCAAAAGAAGGCGCTTAGCTTAGCATAATCCATTTTTCACTTTTCTTAAATTTCATTTAATAAAATTTCTCCCTCGCCGCTTTGCGGCTTTTCGATTTTGGATATGACCTTCATCTCAATCGCCTGGGCATAATCTCCGAATTTTTCTCCAAACAGATTCATTCCCCCTGCATGAACAGCGTCAGGCTTTACGCCCAGCTTAAAGCTGATACAATTTTTCTTATCCAGTTCCAAATCTTTCAAGGTCAGGTTTGAGCACTTCATATCGTTCTCATAGCACCCTGTATCCGTAATTCTAACCTCCTTGTACAGACCGTACTGGGTCAGTGTATCGCCCCACCACTCTGGATTTAAACGACCTCTTCTGCCTCCAAAATCTCCTGGTATCGTCATAGTAGCGATTTCCTCTCCATTTATCCAAACGGTAATATCTGAAGGCCAGTCATTTTGATATCCCGGTGCTTCCGAGCACACCTCAAAAGAAAAGGAAACCTCATGGTTCTGCCCACTTTTCAAAAAATAGGTAGGAAAACGATATTCCACAAATCCAGTTTCAAACCACAAAAGCTGCGCTTCCCCACGGTTCTGCCAATAAAAGCTGGAGGCCATATCTTCGATTCCCAGATAGCCATTCTCGGTAACAATACCACAATCGCCATTGATCTCACAGTCAAAATAGTTGCCGATCGGCATGGCATACCGAAATACCTTACTGCTGTCACTCTCTTCTTTATGCTTAAATGCATTTAGATAAATATCCTCAAAGGAAATGCCGCATACCTTTTGCATTCCTCGCACGCCAGGACGTTCCACAACTGAAATCATCCCTGCTTCCTCTAAAACCTTCACATGCAACGCTGCAGACGACTGGGGAATTCCAAACTGGGCCGCAATCTCATTGATATTTGCTGACCTTTCTATCAAAAATTTCAATATTTGCAAACGCATCTCCGATGACAATGCCTTTCCCACCAGCGCTGTTTGTGACAAATTATTTAAGTCCAATGAAATTCTTTTTTTACTTGTTTTCAACCCCGTTTCCTCTCTTCCCCAGAATTCTGTCATTTCTTTTTAGTTTAGTTGATCCCTGTCAATTTGTCAAACCATAGTTGATCATTTCCACCGCTGCCATCATGACAATTCCAGTTCCATGATCGTCGTTTTTCTTGGCAGGTAATTGCTTATAATAAATGGATTCCTTTGCACAGCCAGAGCCTAAGCACACGCCATACACATCACCCACGGCATCTACTGAATGCTTTAAAAGTGCCGTCCATGCCTTCTGAATACACGGCAAATAGGTCTCCTTATCTAACCAGCCTTTTCCTACACCACGCGACATGCTCAGTAAAAACATTGCGGTACAGGATGTCTCCAGATACGAATCGGCCTCATTTAACACCTGATGCCACATACCAGTCTCATCCTGACACGCCTTAACGCCCTCCATATACTCCTGGAATAGCGTAAGTTCCTCCTGCCAGTGTGGATTTTCCTTTGGAAGTAAGGTCAATATCTCCGTGAGCGTTACTGCAATCCAACCATTTCCTCGTCCCCAAGGAATACCACTCATCTGTTCTTCCTCTGGGAAATAGATATGGGAAAACAATTTTTCATTTTCCATCCAAAGACGCCTTTTAAAGCCTGCCACCTGACGATGAACCTGCTCCTCATACGTCTTATCTCCAGTAAGGCGATATAGTCTTGCCAGAAATGGACAGCTCATATACAAATCATCGGCCCACATCGTCTTTACTCTGAAATACGTGCCGTCCGGAAATGTCGGAATATGTGTCATAACCGCATTTCCCACTGCATGAATTACCGGGAGCAATTTTGGATTTCCAGTTATCTCATACGTCTCAATCAGCGAAACACCTATCGTACCGCATGCATCCAGATCGGGAAGTCCCCACGCTCTTGGCGTTAACGTCGGATCACCAAATTGTTCCTTGTCCCAGTCTTTATAATAGAAGTAATCGGCCATTGTCTGAATGCTGTCCAGATAATAGTCAAGCTGCTCTCTGTTTCCAGTCAGCTTTGCCGCATACATCAATCCATGAAGTCCCACCTGCACAGCATAAAACCACTGTCCAAAGAAAATGCCATCCCGGTACGGACGAATATAAGTCTCTCTTTGAGGCATACGCCAAAATCCATGCTCATAATTGCCTAATGGATACGGCCGCTCAAACTGGATTTCCTGCTCCGGTGCAAATGGAATAAAAAGTGGATCTCCAATCTCTGTCACATAAGGGCCCGTTACAAGAAAGCGGGCTGGTCCCATTCCTCCTGCCTGTACGAACGGAACACAATTGACATCTTCTTTCTTTTGGTTGTATACGGCTCCTTCCATCCACCAATGTTTGCCGGTACGAGGAACCTTTATCAAAATTGATATTCTCTTGCCAGTTCCGATCAAGTACAGCTGTGTCTTATTTCCATCCGCACTTTCATAGATGTTTTCATGGTCTACAAATACGCGCAGACGACCAGATGCTGCAAGTTCAAGTGTGTAAGGCTCTCCTTCCTTGCTGTCCACATAAGTAAGTGCATAGCCACAGCCCTGGCTATTGCCATATACCTCCTCAAAATCCACTCTTTTCCCAAGGCATTTTTCATTCCATTTTGGCGTCCACTCAATGCAGCTTCCATCTGGAAGTGTCAGCTTATCATGATAGCCTACCTTGCCATTTTCAATGGCTTTTTCTGCTTCTTTTGTGTCTTCTTCCGCCGGGAACGGACCAATATGTGCAAACCCTTCCATTCCCTTTGTCTCCTCAAATGGAAGCATTGGACGAACCGATAACAGGTAATCTCTGGTCCAGCGGAATGGATATCTCGGATACGCAATGTAAAGCAAAAGTCCCCAGTTTTGTTCATTTTTTGTGCATTTCATCAAGAGCTCATTATCGCCCTCATGCAAGAAAACCTCCACAATTGTGTACTCGGATTCCTTTTTCACCTCACATAATGGCTTTTTCAGTGTATTGTTCTGATAGACCTCTTTTCCATTCAGCCAGATGCAGGCATTACCAGCAATGGTAAGCGCTGCCTCACAATCCCGGTCCGCCCATGCATTGGTCTTAATATAGGCACAATCTCCTATTTTTGCGTCTGGATACCGATAATTTAAATCTAACTCTGCCATCTGAGAAATCGCTGTCAATGCCATATGCTCCTGTTTAAAGTAGGGGCGCAGTGTCAGCTCCACACGCGCCCTATGCGTTAGCATTCTCTCACTGATCAGCTGAATGGCTTCCTCTGGTTTTCGAAACCCATTTTCATATGCAGAGTCCTTTTCTTTAAGAATCTCATTCATATTTTTATATTTTCCTTTCCACAGCTTTTATTCCGTTGCAGGATAACTCCACTGTGTCACAGTGAAATCTGGACAAGTATAATTAAATCTTCCACTGCCATAACGAGAATTCAGATATGGACTAGATACTAATGCATCCGGGATCGGCACTGCCTTTCCATATACAAAGAATCCATCTGTCAAACCAAATTCTAACAGACCACTTCCCGGAGAAGCAAAGGTAAACTGCTCTCCCTCCTGCGTAACTTTGGCTGCAAGAAGTTTCTTGCAAAATGCCTCAAAGGTTCCATCCTCTCGCTTGCTTCCGCACTCTGCCAGCCATACGGTCTCATTGCCGTCAACAACTAATTCTCTTCCTGCATATGCACCTTCCTTGCGGAACGAATGCTGTACATTGGAGTAAATGCCCACATAGCTGTCGTTCTTACGTCCAAAGGTCCATTTTCCCTCTGATATTACTTCATCAAATTTACGTGCATTAAAATGGCAATGCGTCATCCAGATATCTGGGTTATTTACATTATGCCAAATCACAGCCAGCGTACGTCCATGCATCAGTACTCTTGGCAAGAACGCCTGACCTGCCCAATAATCAGGACGCAAGCCGCTTCCCTCTGCCACATTGTTCGGAGATGAGAAAAATAATGAGATATCCCCTGGAAGTGCAATCATCGCTGAAATAAAATGCATATCGCACATTCCCACATTGTGATCACGCACGCCGCCAATCATATACTCTGGTGTACGTCGAATTGTAAAGTCGGCATTATGCTTATCAAAGTGCATAATACCTTCCTTGAATGTAAAAGTGGCTGGCGTAAAGTTATCCGCTAACTCACAAAGTCCCTTCGGCGGTACATAATAGCTAAATGCCATCTCCTGACTGGCAAATTTCGCATTGGCTGGTGCATTGCCAAAGAACATCCAGAATAAACCATTGATCGTGCTCGCCAATCTGCTACGCAGTGGCTTGTTGTAGCTGCGTCCTCTAGGTGTTGCCATTACGCCATCAAAATCACTTACCGCAAAGATAAAGGTCATAAAGTCTAACAATACATTCACCATATTGCGAAGCGGATATTCCTCCATCGGCAATACTTCGCGGAGTACCAAAAGAGCCGAAATCGTAACCGGCAAATAAGAATCCGAATGTGGCTCGTCAAAGCCTACACGGCAGCGCTGATTCAGCCATTCTACCAAGTGCATACGTCCCTTTAACGAATGATACATACCATTTTGTCCGCAGTTGGTAAAAATATCTTCCGGATATAAAAGACCAACCAGATACTCGCATACATGGAAGCCAATACGATGATTTTCAGAACAATAAAACATGGAAGAGGTTCCCGGCTCATCTACCCAGTAACGGAAGCCTAACGATGCATGCTTTACCATCTCCACAATTTCTGGATCCAAAAGACCGGCATCCTTATCCTCCCACATCAGCCAAAGCAGTGGCAACAGCTCAAAATCTGCACAGTCCTTTCTTTTTTCAATCTTATCACACAAAACTCGGATGCTTTCATGATCTATCTCATCTGCACGGCCCAAACGATACAGTGCCAGTGCATTCCCCTGAGAAGCTAATCTCTCAAGCGTCAACTGTCTTCTTTCCTCAAAGTGCTCCCAACCTGGATAAGGTGCCAGAACCTGCTCAATCGAAAAGCTTACTGTTTTCTCTGTCAGTGGCGTACCATCAAGCAACTTCCACGCGATATTCACCGTATACTCTCCAGGCTTAGTAATACCCTTCATGGCAATCATGCCATCCTTTTCTACCACGCCCCTGTCATCTTCTGCTCCAAGTGTAAGCGAGAATACTACCGATTGCGTTTCATCCTGTTTCTTTGATGCCAGAACATTCAATTCCACAACGCAATTTGAGAACGGATAGCCACCCACACAAATCTTTGGGATCTCCCCTTCCTCATAAATATCATCCTCCAAATGGGTCTCCAGCTGACTACGGAAAATCTCTGCACGCACATTTTCATCCATGTTGAGTGGCACACTGGCAAAAAGAGGAGCCTCACAGGAAACCAGTTCCATACTCAGGCTAATACCAGTTCCTCGATCGACCTTTCCAGAAACAGCGATCAGTGTATTTTTACCAGCTTTCAGTTTTAATGTTACCATCTCGCAATTTGGATTTACCACATGCTCAAACACATAACGGCGTGGGCGCTTTCTGGAACTCAAATCGGTATTATTGTATACCACACTGCCATTTAACAAGACAACCAGTCTACACTCCGGGATTTTGATTGTAATCTCCTGCTCACACTCACTCTCCAGTTCCAGATAAATCGGCATCAGACCAAATTTTTCAGTAATATAATAATGACCATCCGCATACTTTGGAGACTGTGCATCGCATACCGTCCATTTTCCTTCCATATCACAAACGGTAAAGGAATCAAACTCACGAAACTCCTTATTGCTAAGCTCTTTCCCAGCCTGTGCCATCATTTTCTCAATATAAGCTCGCATTGCCTTTCCGGTACGCTCATCCGGATAATCCTTTTCCAAAACACCAGTTACCAGAAATGGACGAATCAGTTTTCCCGCAACTAACTTCTTTTTAAAATATGTATCCATCCTATACCTCTCTTTTTATATGCAAGAAACGCAAGCCCGCGCTACAAAAGACCGGCTTGCGTTTCGTTCCCACTATATAGTTACACTTCATATGCACTCTTCACAAAGATGCACGAAGGAGCTATATAACGTTACCTCGCCATTATTTTGCTGCTTCTAATTCTTTATACAGAGCGATTTTCTGATCAATAATTTCCTGACCACCTGCTTCCAGATAATCATTCAGCACGCTATCATACATATCATCAAATTCTTCTGGAGAACAAGAAATCAACAGCGGAATGTTCGTCTGAGGATCTGATACAATACCAGCATACTCCTCATCTGCTTCTGTTCGGATTCCCTGGAAGTTATAATCAACCTGTCCGCCAACTAACGCACTCTTCAGGCACATGGTTCCAAGATCGTTTGCCTTTGCCTTTGCAGGTTCCATACCCTCAGAGGAAGGAACGAACCCATACGGATTACCATTGTATACTAACATCATATCGCCACAAGTAATGCGCTCATAATCATACTCAGAGGATGACTTCTCCTCATCAGTCGGTGTGATTGTGATTACCTCATTGCCGTCCAGTTCATAATGAACGCCCTCAAAACCATACTGTAAAACCTTTGCATTGTCATAATCAGCAAGGAAATCCAGATACTTGATTGCATTCTCAGGATGCTCGCAGGAAGCAGGAACTGCAATATACATACCAGTAGGTGCATAAATTCGATTAAACTGCTCACCATTTACATTGTCAAGATAGAAGGAAACCAGCTCAGCGTCTGGATCTGCTTCATACAAATCAACACAGCCATTAGGACCACTCTGTGCTGCATCATGACCAAATGCAAGAACACGTCCGTTTGTTAAAAGCCCCTTGAATGCAGTATATCCAGTATCGGTATCTACCATGAAGTCTGGATCAATGATGCCATCATTATACAGTGTATTCAAATAGCGGATACCTTCCTTGTAACCCGGCCAGAACATTTCGTTGTAGCATGCATGCATTTCATCGGTCATTGATGCCACATCCAGGTATGAGAAGATGATCGGTCTTGTCTGGGTTGCATTCCAAGCACCGATTACACCCAGCGGATACATCTCACTTCCCTGATTTTCAGGATCCAGTTCTTTGAACTGATGAAGCAGATCGGTGAAATCGTCCACGCTCATATGATAGATCCCATCTTCATCTGTCTGCAGCTCATAGCCAACCTCATCCAACCAGTCTTTACGGATATAGGTAGTTTGCCAACCCGCCTGAGTACGAACTGCCGGAATTGTCCACTGATGACCTTCCGATACACCGTAAGGCAACGATGATGCCAGATTTTCTTTCAGAGTCGGGCCGTACTCGTCGATCAGATCTGTCAGATCATATAATCCACCATCCTTACCAAACTGATTCATCATACTACCAGTGTAGCTAAAGATGATATCTGGTGCTTCTCCTGCTGCCATCATGGTATTGATCTTCTTGTCATCCTCAGAACGCGGAACGGCAACATATTCTAGTGTAATATTGTTTGGATCACCGAATTCCTTCTGCAGCCATCTGGTCCAGTAATTATCGGTCGCTGAACCATAGGTCTCAGTTGTATTACCACGATCATACACCATAATTCGTAATGTGGTATTCTCCTCGTCTGCAAACACAGCGGAACTTCCATAGCCTGTAAGACCGAGCACAAATGTTGACGCCAGCATCGTTGATAAGAACCTCTTCTTCATAAAAATTTACCTCCTTTAAATTAGATGCTTTTTGTTTTTTTCGCTTTATATACTTGCCGCATAACCGACAATATAGCCTTTTGTATCACTTACCTAATTTGATTAACCCTTTACAGAACCAATCATAACGCCCTTTACAAAATATTTCTGCAACCACGGATACACGATCATAACCGGGATCATACTAAATACCATGCAGGCAGCCTTTACCGTCTCTGCGACCAAGTTGTCCTTCATCTCTGGAATATCTTCCATCATGGTGCTAATCTGACTTGCCTGTATCAGCTGACGCAGACGAACCTGAATCGTGTATAAGGAATCCTTATTGATGTAAAGAATGGAATCCTGAAAACTATTCCAACGTCCCACCGCGTAGAAAAGTGCTAAGGTTGCTAACATTGCTTTTGACAGTGGCAACACAATCCTTAAAAGTACGACCAGATCATTGGCTCCGTCCACATAGGCAGATTCTTCTATTTCTCTAGGCATGGACTGGAAAAAACTCTTCATTAAAATCATGTTATAAGTCGATAACACACCAGGCAATACCAGTACCCAGAATTTGTCTAACAGCCCCAGACTCTTAATATTTAAGTATCCCGGAATCATACCACCACTAAAATACATGGTAAAAAGAATCATAATCAAAATCGGAGATTTTAATTTTAAACCCGGGCGTGACAACGGATATGCACACAACACAGTCATTGTCAGACTAAACAGGGTGCTTACCACTGTCAAAAAGATTGTGAACCACATGGAATCCATCAAACTCTTATTGTTAAACACAGCTTTGTAGGCAGAAAGATCAATCTGCTTAGGCAGTAAGAAGATTTCTCCTTTGATAACCGGTGTCTTATTGGAAAATGACACTGCCGCAATGTGTAAAAATGGAATCAGACAAATCAGTGCAATTATCATTACTACTATAATAGTAAATATTTTAAACAAACCATCCTTCGACAGAAGCTTCGATATTTTTTTCTTCATACTTCCTCCCTTACCAGATACCACTGCCAGATACGCGCTTACTAATTGCGTTCGCACTGAGTACCAGAACGAAATTTATGAAGGACTGCGCAAGGCCGACTGCAGTACCAATACTAAATTTGGACTGTTCCAGACCGACACGATAGGTAAAGGTACTTACCACATCTGCCACTTCCATTACCGTACTATTCTGCATTACATAAGGCTGCTCAAAACCAATGCTTGCCAGTCCGCCAACCGCCAGAATCAGCATAATTGCGATTGTATCCTTAATGCAAGGAACCGTAATGGATCTCATCATTCGAAAGCGGGAACATCCGTCTACTCGGGCCGCTTCATAAATTTCCTGATCAATACTTGTCATAGCAGAAAGATAAATGATTGTATTCCATCCGATACTCTTCCATACACCTACCACAAAATAAGTAAAGATCCACCAACCCTTATTGGAAAGAAAGCCAATCGGATTTCCTCCGAATCCCTTTATTATGGTGTTCACCAAACCTGAGGAAGCGAAAACCTGATACATCATACCGCCTACAACCGACCATGAAATAAAGTGAGGCAGATAGATTACAGTCTGTATCGTTTTCTTAAACAACCTATGGTTGATTTCATTTAAAAACAAAGCCAGAATAATCGGGAGCGGGAAACCAAGCACCAGTCCCATAATATTCAGCACCAACATATTTCTTACTGACAACCAGAACGCCTTTGACCGCGCCACCTGCTGAAAGTATTTCATGCCTACCCAAGGACTTTCCCAAATGCCTTTGAATATGTTGTAGTTCTTAAATGCGATTACAACTCCCGGCATTGCCTTGTAATGAAACAGTACATAATACAAAATTGGAAGGGCAAGCATTGCATAAAACATCCAATGTTTTCGCATATAGACAAGCGTTTCTTTTGCTCGTGAACGGTACGTTCCTGTCCTTCTTCTTGCAGGATATATTACTCTTCTCTTCATTCCACTCCTCCATCCTTTTCTGAGAATTTCTAACTTCGATACCCGTCGTTAGTTTGCAAGCCTCCTTGTTCTTACTATCTCCATCTTATTTGTAACATTATTACCGTTTTAAAAACGTTGTTTCGTGTTTCTTGTTATCATCATTGTATTCTCAGCAGCGCAATAAGTCAATTATTTAAAATATAAAAATTGTTTGTTTTGTTTTTGTGCATTTTTAATAAGTTTTATTCCAATAATATGTTTTATTTTCATTTTCTAATCTTTACTGACTTTTTTCACATTTTATCTTTTAGATTTTTGTCTATATTTTGCATGGATTTTACTTCTTTTTTTTAGTATCTTAAATTTGCAAGATAAGTTTTATCGTACACATTTTATTTTTAAACCATTTTTTATGTTTTAATTGTTCTTTGTTTTGCAACATAAAAAATGTTATATTTAATTTATAGTGTATGTTTATTTTTTAAATTTCTTATAAAAGAAATATAGAAAACTGAAATCATAGAACAGAAAGGAATTATTGATATGAAAAGAACAGAATATCCTAGACCACAATTCGTTCGAAAAAGCTGGCTGTGTTTGAATGGAACATGGGACTTCGACTTTGATGATGAAAATCTCTCTGCTGCACAACATTGGGAGTCTGATGATCATCCCCTGACCCAACAAATTCAAGTTCCCTTTTGCTTTGAAAGCAAGTTAAGTGGAATCCACGATACCACGATTCACAATCGCATATTTTATAAAAGAAGTTTTTCAATCCCCGAAGAATGGAACAGTCAGCGAATCCTTCTTCATTTTGAAGCAGTGGACTATATGTGTACCATATTTATAAATGGTACTCCCTGTGCCACACATACAGGAGGCAATGTCGGCTTCTGTGTAGACATTACAGACTATTTAAAACCAGACAGCGAACAGTCCCTAGCCGTAGCCGTATACGATCCTGCAAAAGACGAAACGATTCCGAGAGGTAAACAATTCTGGGAAGAAAAAAGCGCTAGCATCTGGTATACTAGAACATCTGGTATCTGGCAAAGTGTTTGGTTGGAACCAGTGAATATTTATCACATTGATCATTTGCGTTTTACTCCTGATATTGATCACGACACCGTCACGATCGAAACAGAATTTTCCGCCTATACAGAAGATATGTACCTAGAGGTTGATATTTCCTTCAAGGGAGAAACTATTTGTAAAGACCGTTATCTGGTAAACAATCCACATATTTTCATGCGTTGTATCCATCTTGCGAAAGATCATATTTTCTATAGCCAGACTCACGGATCCAAACGTCTCTGGAGTCCTGAAAATCCTGCTCTCTATGATATTACCCTACGTCTGATTGTAGACGGCCAAGTCGTTGATGAAATAAACAGCTATTTTGGCATGCGCAAAATTCACACAAAAGATGGCATCACTTATTTAAATAATCGTCCTTACTATTTTAAGTTCGTGCTAGATCAAGGCTACTGGCCAGACGGTATACTAACTGCACCTTCAGACGAAGATTTTGTCACAGACATTCGTATGATGAAGGAAATGGGCTTCAATGGCTGCAGAAAGCATCAAAAAGTAGAGGATGCTCGTTTCTTATATCACGCAGATAAAATAGGCTTTCTTGTCTGGGGAGAAATGGCTGCCGCTTGTCTGTTTACAGAAAAAGGCATCGCATCCTACGCAAATGAGTGGTTTGAGATTCTTCGGCGTGACTACAACCACCCTTCTATCATTGCCTGGGTTCCATTCAACGAAAGCTGGGCTGTTCCAAATATCGGAAGGTGCGTTCGCGAGCAAAATCAGTCCATTGGCATGTACTATTTACTGAAAAGTCTGGATTCCACTCGCCTTGTCATCAGTAATGACGGTTGGGAAATGACCAAAAGTGATATCTGTGCAATTCACAATTACAGCCATGGTTCCACTAATGAGCCAGAAAAGCAAGACTTCTTTGAACGCACGATGGCCGATAAAAAACTTCTGCTCTCAACTACACATGCTGGACGAAGCATTTACGCCGAAGGGTATTCCTACCAAGGCGAACCGATTCTTATTACCGAATGTGGTGGTGTTAACTATCGCTCCAATTATTCCGGTAACTGGGGATACACCTCTGCCACAAACGAAGCTGATTTTCTACAGCAATACGAACATGTAATCCATACAATTCTACGTTCTGACATCATTTATGGTTTTTGCTATACGCAGCTATCTGATGTGGAACAAGAAACAAATGGACTGCTCACATATGACAGAGTGCCAAAATGTGATCCAGAAAAAATTAGAAAGATCAATTCACTGTATCGACACAATATAGTGATTGAATAATCATGTGTCTTGATAATTTATGTCTCCTCTAAAGAAATTAACAAGTGTTACAAAAAACTTAGTCACGACAAAAAGCGTCAGAGAAATTGTTTTAGTACAATTTTCCTGACGCTTTAAAAGTAATTTGATTTCCAAATCTAAGTGTTTTTTACTTCTGAGCCACCGGGACAGTAAATGAGCCACCGTACCTGTCACTCTGGTCTTCTTGGGTCAATAGAATAAACCTTTTTGTTTTCTATTGATGTAAATGGTCCTGAAAAACTTTGTTCTCCTCTAGCTTCCCCAAAGAAATCTCCTGCTGTGAGTGGATTTGTTGATACTGGCTTTAACTTCTCTGCGTTGTCTATCAGATTCATTCTCTTTTCCTGTCCACGGAAAAAGACCGGCTTTTTAGCTGCCTCATCAAATGTAATGGTGTATGCCTCAGTATCCACCTTAACAGAAACCCAGGCAGCCTGTCCATTCTGATCAAAACCATAAAATTCCTTCCATGTTTTTAAATCCAAGCATACCTCTGGTTCTGGATACATTACACGCAAATATCCAGAAGGCTGATTTGCATAACAGTTATTTTCTGCCTCATTATGCTGTGTAGGAAATGTAATCGCAGACTGACCACATTCATAGAAAAAATTGTTAAAAATTCTAGTATCACGTCCCGTTCCGCCTCGCATCATATCCTGCTCCATGCGAAATGAAACTGGCTTTGCAAAATATCCAGAACCTCTGCACTTTCCAAAGAAATTATTAGAAAGATACAGATGATCAGTTCCTTCACCATACACACCATATCCATTTACCACATCGTGTTCACGCAGCTTATACCAGCCACTTGAACCAGGCTCCTTCGGGATTTTTTCCTGGTCAAACCTGCCCTCTATGTTCCAGAAAATATTGTTATCAATCAAGTTTGTCTCATCTCTGCTGCACTCAATAAAAACTGCCTCTCTTTGCTCAATACCATCTAGAAACAAATTTTGCGTAATTCGGTTATTTTCATTTCCGCAATCAAGCCACAAATGATCGGCACGATATGTTCGTTTAAAAATATTACGGCGAAACAGACTTCCCACACTGTTATGCAGTTTTATGCCCGCAGCTTCCCAGGACAATTCCATTTTCTGCCATCCTGTTCCTTCGATTAAATTGTCCTCTATAAGCACATGCTCTGCAAATAACCCTGCAATTCCGCAAACACCAACATCCTTGATATGACATCCTCTAATAATTGTGTATCCGATTTGTTGATCCGGTAAAATATCATGATGCCAGCATTCATTTCCAATATCAATTCCAACTGCATTTGACCAGTCAATTGTGCAGTTCTCAATAATCCAATGATGACCGCGCATGCATGAAAGAGCTCCACGTTGCGGAACTGGCGCTCCCATCGCTGCATGTGCACAAGTGATTCCTTTAACATGAATATATGAAAGAAATGGAATCTCAGGTGCAAAACATTGCTCTCGGCATGTAAGTTCAATCGTATGCATTCTCGGGTCTTCATCATTTTCCAGTCGAAAATGTATCGTCTGACCATTTGCTTCTACCCAATAGCTTCCTGGCTGTTCTGTCATCTGACGATAAAGTGCTACCTGTACAAGTGGTTTTCCATCACAAAATACCATGCCTCTTCGATTTAAATATGGTGTCATATCTGTTTTGTCATACTCAATAAATAACCTGTCATGCAAAATATTAACTGCGCAAAACGGATTATATCCTTTAAATTGCTCTGGGTTTAAATGATGACACCAAATTATCGGAGTTTTTTCCTCACCTTCTATTTCTCCCATTATCCAGCCCGTACTTTTTTCAAACTCAGTCACTTCTTCCGAAGCTTTTATAACAACATCTCCATCCCCTGCAGCTTCATATAAAACCATTTTTTCTGGTCCCTCTCCTCCAGCCTGAGGACGAACACATTCGCGATAAGTACCCTGATGAATAACAACCTTTGTACCTGCCACAGCACGCCTTGCAGCTTCTGAAATTGTTTTTAGCGGTGCCTCACTGCTTCCATCATTATTGTCTGCACTCATCTTATGCGCTGGATTTACATGAATCACCGTATCATAACTACACGGCATTTCCCAGCTGACAAATTCACTTCCATCTGGAAGTACTGACATAATATCTTTTTTCATTTTTTCTCCTTTTTGATATTTTGTACTTGATTTATTGTAAGAAAAACGTTAAACTATAGCATATAGTACTACTATTTTTATCATTTTAGAATGTATTATTTTATACTTTTGTTGTATTACTATGTAACTATGTTACTGTTTATATAGACTGTAACGCAAATATGTAAGGAGGTTTTTATCATGAGTCAACTTACTATTTCAACACAGGAAAAACGTTTTCCTGTCGCTCCAGATCTATACGGCGTATTTTTTGAAGATATCAGCCATGCTGGTGACGGCGGCTTGTATCCAGAGATGCTTCGTAATCGTTCCTTTGAGGATTCTCTGCTTCCCGATGGCTGTATCACAAACGATAATGGCAAAACATTTACTTCTCCAACAGGATGGATTGATGAGTTCAACAATGGCGAGGGAATGAATGACTGGATCGCATCACAAAAAATTGCACCAACCACAATTCCTGCCTGGTATTCCGAAAATGCAGACATGCAGCTTAATAAAGATAATACACTCAATGATAATCGGCGCGTTTCTCTTCAAGTTGATTTTGAGGAAAATGGCAAAATCTATAACATCGGATATAATGGCATTAATCAAGAAAAAGGAGATACATATAATTTCTATCTGTTTGCAAAATCAGAACAAACACTGCATCTGACGGTATCCATTCAAATAAATAATCAAACATCCTGCAGCAGCGATATCATCATAAACGATGCTAATTGGAAACGCTATGATGCACAATTTCTGGCCACTGAAACAACAAGAAATGCTACTTTCTCCATTCAATGTCAGGAAAAAGGAACCCTTTACCTTGGCTTTTGTTCTCTTATGCCTGCAAAAACATTTCACGGTCACGGACTTCGCAAGGATCTTGCAGAAAAGCTTGAACAAATGCATCCTTCATTCTTGCGTTTTCCAGGCGGCTGCATCGTAGAAGGCTTTACACTTGAAACAGCTATGTTTTTCTGTAATACTGTCGGTCCAGTTTGGGAACGTCCAAGCCACTGGCTTCTTTGGCACTATCGAACTACAAATGGTCTGGGATTCCATGAGTATCTGCAGTTATGTGAGGATTTAAAGCTTTCTGCTCTTTATGTGTGCAACTGTGGTATGACTTGTCAGGGACGCGGTCCTTATTATTTCAACGAAGCTCAAATGCAGTTTGCTATCAACGATACCTTAAATGCCTTAGAATATGCACTTGGTTCAAGCCAAACACATTGGGGCAGTCTGCGTGCAAAAATGGGTCATCCAGAACCGTTTTCCCTTAAATATCTAGAGATTGGCAATGAAAATAGTGGTACTGAATATGAGGCTTGCTTTAATCGCATTCGAGAAGCTGTGCTTGAACGCTATCCTCAGATCATTATTGTCTCCAACACAAGAAGCGAAACAATAAAAACAGATATTGTAGATGATCATTACTACAATATGCCTGAATTTTTTGCAGAAAATATTGATATTTATGATGACTACAGCCGCAAGAATCCCAACATTTTTGTCGGTGAATTTGCAGTAAACCAAACTTATGAGGGACAGCTGCGCGCTGCAATCTCAGAAGCTATGTTTATGGTTGGTTTTGAACGAAATCAGGATGTTGTAAAGCTTTGTTCTTATGCTCCACTATTTTCTCACGTTCATTATCAATCTTGGTATCCAAATCTCATAATGTTTGATAATAGCAGAAGCTATGTTATTCCAAGCTACTATTGTTTCAAACTATTTGGTGCGAATCGCGGTGACATGGTAGTTTCCTCCAAAGAATCCTGCGAAAAAATTTATCTATCCCTGCATGGTCTTCCTGTCATCAACGGTGATTGTGGATTAACCTGGAAAAATGCTGTTTTCAATAGTATACCTGTTTTTCCAACAAAAAGCCTGCATGGAAAAGCCATACAGGACAATGATTCATATGTTTTACAGGAAAATGATGATGATGAATTTACTAATCAGTCAATTCGAAGTCAAATTTTACCTGGCATTGCTCTAGGTAATGATGTAGAAAGCCGCGAAGGCAGCTTTACTGTTCAAATTTTGGCTGAAAAAGGAAAACGAATCGGTGTTGGTATGTTGTGTTCACCAAAGCCATTCAGCTATTATGACCGAACTGATCCGAATCCAAAGGATCCATGGATGCTTTTTAATCTAGAGCCTCTGCGCTGGATTGTTGAAGGCAATACTGCTGCTCTCTATCGCGGCGGCATTTCCCTTACGCAATATTCAGAGCCAAAACAAATTTCACTTCGCTATGGAGAATATAATGAGTTTCACTATGAGCTTACAAAAACTGCAGTCAGTCTATATCTAAATGGTAAACTTATCGATACTGTTGAACTGCCGCATTATCAATCTATGTGTTCTGTCACGACTGATACTGACGATAGTGTAATAATAAAAATTGTCAACTTCTCTGAAACAGATGATCCAGTCTGCATTTCAATAGATTGTGATGTAAAATCAGAGTATGAGGTTTCCCAGCTCACTGGAAAAGCTGATTTTGAAAACTCCCTTGACAATCCAGACCAAGTTCATGATACAACAACAATGTTAACTGGTGCTGGCAGATGTTTTACCTTTACTGCCCCAGGTCTTTCCGTCAATGTATTAAAATTAAAGAAAAAATAAGCAATGCTTATCTTAGATTATTATACTCATAAGTTACTTTCTTATGAGTATAATAAATCGAATAGTCTGCAAATCTAAGTGTTTTTTACTTCCAAGCCACCGGGAAAGTAAATGAGCCACCGCACCTGTCACCCTAGTTGACTCAGCACCTGCACGACTTTCTTTATGTTTTCCATATTGACGGAAGAATAATTCATTACATAAGTATTCTCATACGGATTCTCCTGTCCGTTTTGTTCATACTTTTCTGTGTTCTTTATGTAGTAGCGCGACAGCGGATCTAACTTTACTCCGCCTGCCTTTGCCTTTTCGACAATCTCTGTCTCTGTGCAGTCCGACTGGATATGCATAAGAAAATGCACTCCTGCTTCTTCCTCTTGTATCGTGATATATTTTCCGATTGAACCGCTTTTTAGCTCTTTTAGGATCGCATCTCGCTTGTTCTGATAATAATTTCTCAGTCTATTTATATGCTTTTCAAAACTTCCATTTTCCATAAATTGTGCCAATGTGTACTGCTCGAAATTGGATACGGTACATGAATAGAAGGATAGTTCACTATAAAAACGCTTTGCCAAATCCTCAGGCAGCACCATATAGCTGATGCGCACCGTGGATGCAAGCGTTTTTGTAAAGGTGTTCATATAGATAACCTTTCCTGAAACATCAATGCTTTGCAGCGTTGGAAATGGCTTTCCGCTTAATCGAAGCTCACTGTCATAATCATCTTCTATTATATAATGCTGCTTTTTTTTCGCAGCCCAGCCGAGTAGCTCATAGCGGCGGCTGACTGGCATTACTATTCCTGTTGGAAAATGATGTGACGGTGATGTATGAATAATATCAATCTTTTTTTCTTCTAACTCATGGATAGAAACACCATTTTCATCAAGATCAACATGGCGATAAGATACATCCATGCTCTTACAAATTTTTCCAATCTTATGATAGCCAGGATTTTCTACACCGTAGATAAGATCCTTTCCAAGAAGCTGAATCAAAAGGCCGTAGAGGTATTCTGTCCCAGCACCAATGATAATCTGATGTGAAAACACCTGCATACCTCGAAAATCCCTTAAGTAGTGGGCTATGGCATTTCTAAGAGGCAAAATGCCTGCGCACGGTGAATTGATCATCAGCTGAATTTGATTATCATTTAATACACTTCTAACTGTTTTTGACCAGATTGAAAATGGAAAAATCTCACTGTCAGTCTGATTACTTGAAAAGTCAGCAAAGTAAGAAGACTTGGCTAACGATGAAGCTGCCTCGTTAAATGATTCCATACCATAAATATAATTATCACCAGAAATATTTCTGTCTGCACTTTTGCTAATACCCTTCATGTTAATGCCTCGTGCCGCCACCATATCAATATCTGACACATAAAAGCCGCGTTTTGGCATCGAATAAATATAACCTTCATCTGAAAGCTGACCGTAGGCATTCTCCACGGTAATTACACTTATACCCAGATTTTTCGCAAAACTGCGTTTTGATGGCAGCTTCTCACCAGCGCACAATTTCCCTTGTAAAATGTCGTTTTTGATGCATTTATATAGTGATTCATAAAGTGAATCTGACCCTGTCGCGGTTAAATTA
>JABLTP010018031.1_pt1 | contig 26393 bp, 20 predicted proteins | sample 7160111 | NCBI WGS metagenome assembly JABLTP01 (sample SAMN14651227, study PRJNA627086) | human gut metagenome | isolation source: feces | host: Homo sapiens
AAAAAGAAAATTGCTTTGGCAGGCGCACTGATGTTCGTAGTAACAAGTGTATCTGCACAAACAGTAAAAGGCGTTGTTACTGACAATACAGGTGAGCCTATTATCGGCGCCTCTGTCATGGAGGTTGGTCAAGCAGGTAATGGTGGTATCACTTAAAATATCAATCCGTAACCGTTAATTCTGCGAAAGAAAATTGCGGAAATCCGCAAAAATCTTTCCTGTTATGATTGTAAATATAGAGACTAATATCTACCTTTGCTACGTATAGACGATAGTTTTTTGAAGTATGTGATAACAGGCGACCTCATCAAGAAATACCAAAACGATGACGGCATCGTATTTATGGACGTATTTGATTTCTTGCAGGATAAAGATTCTATATGATAACCTAAAGAAGAGGGTATACCATAAATTCTGACACACCCTCTTCTTATAAATATCAGTCTAATTGCTTAAACTCAAAATCTGCTTTGCTGCAACAACTCTTCTTATAGTCGAATTGGTACATACGCATATACTGCTCTTGAATCTCTTTCGCTCCATTATAAAATGGATCGCAAGTATATGATTTAGTTGTCACTGTTATCTCCATTTCAGGAGTCAACACTTGTCCATTTGTTCTCTTGATACGCTTAGGGCGTACAGCAAAAACTCTTCCCATAATCTTAACTTTTTAAATTGTTTGACTTATTTTTTTTAGATAGTTCTCCTATCTTTTTTACTCTTTCTCAAAATCGATAAGTTTAATACCAATAGCAGCACAAGCCTCTGCATCCGCCAAAGCATGGTGATGCGCAGTCAAATCATAGCCACAATAAGCAGCCACAGTTTGAAGTTGATGATTTGGCAGTTTGTCTCCCAACAATTTTCTTGAAGCACGGCAAGTGCAATAGAAGCGATAGTTAGGATATTTCATACCATAAGCCGCAAATGCCGCCTTCAAGCAACTCTCATCAAATGGACTATTATGCGCCACCAATGGCAATCCTTGTACATGAGGAGCAATCTCCGCCCACACTTTGGGGAAAGACAATGCAGTATCAGTATCCGCCTCCGTTAATCCATGCACTTGGGTACATATATAAGTATAGTAGTTGGGATTAGGCTTTATCAGCCGATACAATTTATCCACCACCTTACCATCACACACAACTACCACCCCGACACTACACACGCTGGAACGGTGCTGATTGGCGGTTTCGAAATCTATTGCTGCAAAACTTTTCATATTAGCATGACTCTTTACCACTTTATCCAGTCATTTTTCATTCAAGACTTTCTGAGAGATAAGGCAAGCCCAATGTTTAATACGCTTTCCTACATCTTCAGGTTTTAACGAAGCTACCTCTTCCAGAGTTATGAAACAGTCATCTTCAATCTCTTCAAATCTATCAGAAAGACCTATATGTGTCAAGGTATCCTTTAGTTGCTCAACACTATTTGCCCGATTACCCAATTGGATGGCAACAGCATCTTTGCCATCAACAGGCAAAGTATCCATATAAATCTTACCTTCTTCCTCACTCTGGCTTTCACAAGCAAGCGTTGTCCAATACCAAGTGAACAAATTCCAATTTTTAGGTTCGCCCACTGCCTGCATCCAAAGATGGGTTCTATGAGTCTTCAAAATTATGTCTTGCAAATATTTCACTCGCTTAATGATTTGTTGCTGGAGTTCAGGAGAAGACTTGAACTTATCAATAAAGCCACCTTTTGGTACATCCATTGACAGAGTTGGGTACTCCCACCACATTTCACGTTGTCTTTTTCCACCATTATCCCATTTCAAGCACTTTGAGAAGTTCCAATCACCTTCATAACGAGCCTGAATATAATAATGGTTATCATAGAACCCCATGTCTATCATACCAAGATTACCATCTTTACGAGTAATTTGCAAAGGACAATCCTCACTCTCCATTGACTTAACGATCCAACCTTTATCTTGCCAATCCTTAACAGCATTGTCCCATATTGAAATATCATAAACTTTATGTTCTCCAACAGCCTTTATTTTATCAGTTTCAGTCAGCAAGCCAATTTGATCAGATTTCAATACAAGATTTATGTCTGGCAGAGCCTTTAAGTCAACCGACAGATAACGCTTTTCTTCTATTTTATCCTCCTCAACACCATTTTTTGCTTTATTATAAGCGGTATTGAAGTTGCTTATCGTCTGTTCTTTCACTCCTGCAGGGAAAGGTTTGAAATCTTTATCATACAAATCCTTTCGTAACGCTTCAACTACGTCAAACAAGGTTTTCAATAGAGTATTGTCATTAGGACTTCTTTGTTTATTGGGCTCACAAACTACAGAAATTACTTGTTTAACAGCCTCGCTGAGTTTCTGAATGTTCTCTGGTTCACAGTGCATAGCAACAAGTGAAGTTTGATATTGCAACTCCAATTTCTCAAATTCTGTAAGTTCTCCATCCTTCACCGCATTGTATAACGCATCAAGGAATTTCTGATAGATTTTTATTTTCTCCCCAAAAACAGTATTACTTCTGTCATGCTTTAATCGCCATTCCTCAGATATACGCGCTTGCTTTTCCTGCCATTCTTTCTGCTTTTCATCCAATTCCCTTTGCTTATTCGCTTGTTCTTCTTTTAGTCGGAGTTCCTTCTCAGTTTGTCCCTCCAATAGTAGTTGCGTTATTGAAGCCGTAATTACAACACCCAGAATTGCAGCCATGATTCTTCCTGGCAGTTCCATGTCTGTAAACACACGGAAATATACTGCTACAAGACAAATTAAGCATGCGGCAATCAATGTATAAGTAAAAAACTTCTTGTTTTCCATTTTTACTTCATATTCTATTTATTAAACAAATCTTGATATACCTTACCCCATTCTCCCCAAGAATAAGATCGAGATGGATGATGCTGACGAATCATAAGAGCCTTATCATCACCACCTATACTAAACCAGCGAGTATAAACCTTTTCTCCATTGGTAAGAGACATTTCTTCTCCATCCGTTTCCCCAAGACCACAAAGTCTATCGAAGAGACCATAGCCCCAAACAATGATAACATCAGGCTTCAACTCTTCAAGAACCTCCTTGAAGGCAGGAATAGAATCGTTAAATTGTTCATCGGTCTCTTTCACACCAGGAGCCTCAAGATTGAACTGAATGAAATTATAGAATGCTACTTGATTCCATACATATTCTCTATCATCAACTGAAATCTCTCGATTCAACAAAGCTTTGGTTTGGCTTGTGAAGCCTTTATAAAAAGCTCCATCTTCTCCACTCAAGAATCCGTCCATCATATCTATAGTAAAACTATGATGGCAAGGACAACCTGTACTATCAGCATCATAGTGGCTATGCCCTAATATCAAGACTTTCTTACCACTATTCAAGAATCCTTTCTCGTAATCCTTACCAACAAAAGGATAAGCATTTACATGTTTCATACGCTATTCTATTTTAAAGTTATTAAATGTCGGGGACAAAGATAGTTATTCTATTTGAAACCATCAAGTCCATAATGGTTCATAAGCGAAATTTCTTGATTTCGGCTTAACAAAAGTAGTAAAAATCGTTCTGTTTCATTGGTATATTATCATTTTGCCAGGTGTTCCCGAGACTTGGCGGGTTAAGATTTCGGTTTCGGCAAAATAAAAAAGCGTGGGAACTTACCTGTCACTCGTCCCACGGATTGAGGCCTTCGCATTGCCCTGCATTGTTGAACGAGCAACGTCGAAGCCCACGCCGATATGTATACACTTATCCCTATACGGATATAAGACCTACCGCCTTGACGCAATAAGCCATACCAGTAAAGGGATGTGAATTAACACATCCCGAGAGCACCTACCGTTGCTATGTTCATTGACAGTGCATGAAGTTTGCGAAGTTTCAGAAAGTCAAGAACAAAGCGCTAAGTATGCGCCTTTTCCATTATGTCGTGATTCTTACTCAGAATCATCGGCAAATATACGAATAATGTTTGAAAGAACAAAAGTTTTAAGCAAAAAATCTTCATTGAGGGATAAAATTCATCAAAATCTTCCCTCTCTGAGGGATTTTTCTGTATTTAACCACGCTATGCGAAATTTTTATTGTACTTTTGCACCCGTGCTTGAAAAAGCAACAAATAAAACAGAAGAGTAAACGATATGGCAAAAAAGAATAGCATACCCCAATTCGTGAATAGCGAATCTATTATGTCGGATAGCAACTATGTGAAGTGGCTCTCAGATTTGAAAGGTCGTATTCGCATCGCCCAACTCAAAGCGGCTATCAAAGTCAATGAAGAGTTGCACAAGCTTTATTGGAGCTTGGGAGAAGACATTTGTAACAAGCAAAAGCTATATAAGTGGGGCACTAATTTTATAAAACAGCTTAGTTTGGACTTGCGTTCTGCATTTCCAAATGTAGAAGGTTTTTCTTGGTCAAATCTTTATAAAATACGCAAGTGGTATCTCTTCTATTCTTCGCAAAATAAATTTTTGTACCAAGCTGGTACAAAATTAGAAACCTTAGAAAGTACTAGCGTTCCTATGCCTGCGATTTTGCTTCGTGTACCCTGGAGGCATCAGACTGTCATTGTCTCGAAATGAAAGAGCAATCCACAAAGAATTCCACTAGCAATAACAACGATTAAGAAAGCATAAACAGAATATGGTTTTAAATTACATTTGGATAGCATTTTTCGTGATTGCGTTCATCTTCGCACTCATCGGATTGGCAATGGGAGATACGACTATCTTCCAGAAGATTGTAGATTCCACCTTCGATTCTTCCAAGAATGCCTTCGAGATTTCTCTCGGACTTACGGGCGTGCTCGCCCTCTGGCTTGGCATCATGAAGATTGGAGAGAAGGCGGGAGTTGTGAATGTGTTGGCAAGAGCGCTCAGCCCGGTCTTCACCCGTCTCTTCCCCGATATTCCGAAGAACCATCCGGTGATGGGAAGCATCTTCATGAATATCGCTTCGAATATGCTGGGACTCGATAATGCGGCGACGCCTACAGGATTGAAGGCGATGCAGCAGATGCAGGAGCTCAATACGAAGAAGGATACGGCGACGAACCCGATGATTATGTTCCTGGTTCTGAACACCTCAGGACTCACCATCATCCCTACCACCATCCTCGCCTTCCGTGCCTCCTATGGAGCAGCCCAGCCTACGGATGTCTTCATCCCTATTCTGATGGCTACGCTCGTGGCTACGCTTGCCGGAATCATCATCACTTCGCTCTGGCAGCGCATCAACATCCTGCAGCCGGTATTGCTCGCTACTCTGTTGGGAATGTGCGCCTTCGTAGGCATCATCATCTGGGGATTCGGACAGATGGACAAGGATACGATGAACACGGTTACCACCTTGGCTTCTAACATGATTCTCCTGGGCATCATCCTCTGCTTTATCCTGGCTGGTTTCTGGAAGAAAGTGAATGTTTATGATGCATTTATCGAGGGAGCGAAGGAAGGTTTTACTACTGCGGTGAAGATTATCCCTTATCTCGTAGCTATCCTTGTGGGCATCGGCGTGTTCCGTGCTTCGGGAGCGATGGATATGGTGATTCAAGGCATTTCGTGGTCGGTAGAACAATGCGGCTTGAATGCCGATTTCGTAGGTGCCCTGCCTACCGCCATCATGAAACCGCTGTCGGGAAGTGGTGCACGAGGCATGATGCTGGAGGCGATGAAGAACTATGGTCCTGATTCGTTTGTGGGCAGATTGAGCTGCATCTTCCAGGGTTCCACCGATACCACCTTCTATATATTGGCAGTATATTTCGGAAGCATAAGCATCAGGAATACCCGCCACGCCGTGGCTTGCGGCTTGCTCGCCGATTTGGCAGGAGTCATCGCAGCTATCGCTATAGCATATTTATTCTTCGGATAAGAGTCTCCCACAGATTTCACAGATTTACACAGATAATCTTTGAATGACAGCGCAAGCCCAATTTAACATTTAACACTTAACATTCAACATTAAGAAAGATAATGGCAAGTTTAAAATCACTCGCAAAGGATACCGCCATCTATGGTTTGAGCAGTATCATCGGCAGATTCCTCAACTATCTGCTTGTACCACTCTATACGGCAAAGATCAGCGCCGCAAGTGGTGGTTATGGTGTCATCACCAACATGTACGCCTATACGGCGTTACTCCTCGTTATCCTGACCTACGGAATGGAGACCACCTTCTTCCGTTTTGTCAACAAGGAGGGAGAAAACTCAGAAAAGGTTTATCACACGGTACTGAGCATGGTGGGCTTCACTTCCCTACTCTTCATCGCCCTGGTATTCCTCTTCATCACGCCTTTGAGCGATGCGATGGGCTACGCCGACCATCCGGCTTATGTATGGACCATGTTCGTAACCGTGGCTATTGATGCCTTCCAGTGCATCCCGTTCGCTTACCTCAGATACAAGAAGCGCCCGCTGAAGTTTGCTGCCTTCAAGTTGCTCTTCATCGGTCTGAACATTGCGCTCAACCTGGTTTACTACGTCATCATGGATGGTCACGATGTGGGTTATGCTTTCTACATCAACCTGGTTTGTACCGCCTCCATCACCTTCTGTTTCTACAAGGAACTGAAGGAAGGATTCATGGGCGAGAAATGCTCCTGGAGCGAATGTAAGGTGCTCGTCAGGAAGATGCTGGGCTACAGCTGGCCAATCCTCGTGCTCGGTATTGCCGGTATTCTGAACCAGACAGCCGACAAGATTCTCTTCCCTTACATCTATGAGAAGGGCGATGCGCATGCGCAGCTCGGAATCTACGGAGCAGCCAGCAAGATTGCGATGATTATGGCGATGATTACCCAGGCTTTCCGCTATGCTTACGAGCCGTTCGTTTTCGGCAAGGCGAAGGATAAGGACAACCGACAGACTTACGCTTCGGCGATGAAATATTTCGTCATCTTCACCCTGCTCGCCTTCCTGGTGGTAGTAGGTTATCTGGATGTATTGCGCCATATCATCGGTCGCGACTACTGGGATGGTTTGAAGGTAGTGCCTATCGTAATGGCTGCCGAAATCATGATGGGAGTATATTTCAACCTCAGTTTCTGGTACAAGCTCATCGACAAGACCATCTGGGGTTCTTACTTTTCAGGCATCGGTTGTGCGGTATTGATTGCCATCAACGTTATCTTCGTACCTATCTATGGTTACATTGCCTGTGCCTGGGCTGGTTTCGCTGGATATGGAACAGCCATGCTTCTCTCCTACTTTGTGGGTCAGAAGAAGTATCCTATCAACTATCCGGTGAAGGAGATTATGATTTATGTGGTTCTCGCCCTCATCCTCTTCGCAGGAATGACCGAGGCTAACAGATACTTCTCCAGTGGAATTGCCTGCCTCATCAACACGGTGCTCATCCTCATCTTCGCCGCTTATCTCGTGAAGAAGGATTTCCCATTGAAGAGTCTGCCAGTAGTGGGAAAATACTTTAGAAAGTAAGAGATTCCAATCATTGAGATTATATTCCAAGAAGTCCGTGGACAATGTGTAAGTCCACGGACTTCTTTTGTTTATATTATACAGAACCTTCGCATGCGGTTCAAGAATAGACAAAAGGACCCATTGTTCCTGGTCCCGAGCAATACCCAGAATATAATAGCAGCCAGCAAGGCGCCCTGTAAGAGCTAAAGCAAACGGCTGAGTGAACGAAACGAGACGACTGAATGAGCGGAAGAATATGACTGAGCAAGCTGAAGGATACGGCTCCGTAAGTGAAAGAAGACGTCTGATCAGGTTCAAAGAGATAGAATATGGAGTTCAAGGAGACTGCTTCTAGAAAGTTGCCACTAGGCTCAGCAGCTCTGCTGAGCCTAGTCAGCAGGTCTGCTCACTGCAGTCAGCAGGTCTGCCGAGCCTAGTGACAACACCTTTTAATCGTACAACAATACCCCCTATAGTTGTACGACTACACACCCTTCAGTTGTACAACTATAAACCTTTAGACGTACAACAATGAATCCATCGATTGTTCAACTTGACTTTTTCTCCCATTTTATACATCAAAAACAAGAAATAGTCCGAGAATTCTCAAAAAAGTAATCTTCCTTTTCGTTATTCCCCCATAAAAGTATATCTTTGCAACGATTATTCCCTCATAAAAAATAAAGAGCATGAGAAAGATACTACAGGACAAGATCAATATGAACGATATCAACAAGATATGCATCATGACACAAGGTAAGGAGAACGACCACCGGAAGGAAGAGCTTTACCAACTCACCTTCGATGAAAACGACCGCGTATCGTTCAATGCGCTTTGGGCTTTAACCCATTTCGATGAAGCCAACAACCCTTGGCTCTTTCAGAAGCACGATGACCTGATTGATAGGGTTCTCGTAGAGAAGAATGAGACCAGGCGCCGCCTGATGCTTCAACTCCTTCTCCGTCAGCCTTTCGAGGAAGAATCACTCCGTTCTGATTTCATCGATTTCTGCATCGCCAAGATTACCGCCTGTTCCCAGCCCTACGCCATCCGCTGCTACTGCATGAAGCTCGCCTACGAGCAGATGAAGTACTATCCCGAACTCCTCGAAGAGTTAAGAATGGCCCTGGATATGCTGGAGCAGGAGGTTCTATCCCCAGGATTATTATCAGCAAAAAGGCAAATTATAAAGAAAATCAAGCGAAGCCTTGGAAAATTCGGGAAATAGTCGTAACTTTGCAAACGTAATATTCTAACAATATAATACATAAATGGATGGAGATACAACTGAACGATTATCACAAGAAAGTCAATGCCCAGATGCAAAAAAGCATGGCTTATTGGCAAGAGCATCCGCTTTCGCTGGAGGAGTGCTTAGCTCAATTCAAGCGCTTGCGGGAACAACGAAATGTTTGCCAAGCATTCCTGGTATTTCCGCAATGCCCTGGTTCGTGCCAACTATCGAAACATTCAGAAAGGCTTAGATTATTCTCCTATCTACCTGGTTCGTTTCTTCAGGAACTTACTCCTAAAAGATAGTTGGGTTCTCAAGAACAGGTATTTGCATATCCGGCCGACTGATGATTGGAAAGAGCAGCCGAACTTAAATTCTCAAACAGGAAGTGGACAGAAAAACAACTTCATAAATAAAGAAGGAGAAGAAAATGTCCCAAGTTTGTCCCAAGTTCGTCCCAAGTTCGTCCCAAGTAGAAGAACTCATAATACGTATAAATAAAGATTATCTATCCATCGGCGATATAATGAACCTGTTTGGATTAAAGAACAGAACCAGATTTAGAAAAGAATACATTACCCCAGCCCTAGCCGAAGGAGCCTTGGAGATGAAATATCCAAACACCCCAAGACATCCACGCCAGCAATATCGAATGACAGAACAGGCAAAGACTTGGAAAGAATGGTATGAGAAAAAGAATAAATAACATCATAATATAAATAGAAAACAAAAACAAGTAATGAAGAAAAAAGCAACGGTCCTTATCGCCTCTATCATGGCGTTCTGCGGAATCAACACCGCTCACGCTGACGAGGGAATGTGGACAATTTACAACTTGCCTAACGCAGTGTATGAGATGATGCAGCGCGAAGGCTTCAGTATGACTTACGACCAGCTCTACAACGGCGAGAACGCCTTGAAGAATGCTGTGGTTAACTTCTCGGGCTATTGCTCAGGCGTAGTCGTTTCTCCAGACGGTTTGGTATTTACCAACCACCATTGCGGTTTCGAGGCTATCAGAAGCCACTCTACCGTGGAGCACGACTATATGCTCAACGGTTTCTTTGCTAAATCTTACGCAGAGGAATTGCCTAACGAGAATATGTTCGTCAGCTTTATGGTTGAACAGAAGGATGTAACCGATAAGGTGATGAGTCTCGGATACGAGAAACTCGACAACAAGAAGCGCGATGAACTCATCGATTCTCTGGAGAACGAGATGACTAAAGAGGCGAAGAAGAACGATTCTACCCTCCATATCACCGTTCAGCCTTTCTACGAGGGCAACAAGTGGTACGCTACTACTTACCGCGACTTCACCGACCTGCGTCTGGTTTTCACCGTACCAAAGTCTATGGGTAAGTTTGGTGGCGATACAGACAACTGGATGTGGCCTCGCCAGACCTGCGACTTCTCTGTATTCCGCATCTATGCCGACCCTAAGACCAATGGTCCTGCTGCCTACAGCAAGGATAATGTGCCTTACAAGCCAAAGCGTTGGGCTCAGGTTTCTCTCCAGGGTTATAAGGATGGCGACTATGCGATGACCATGGGTTACCCAGGCAGCACAGAGCGCTATCTTTCAAGCTACGGAATCCAGACCATGCGCGATGCTGAGAATGCGCCTCGTGCCCAGGTTCGTGGCGTAAAGCAGGAGGTGATGCAGAAGCACATGCGTGCCGACGAGGCTGTCCGCATTAAGTACGACAGCAAGTACGCCAGCTCTTCCAACTACTGGAAGAATGCCATCGGTATGAACAAGTGTATCGACTCTATCGGCATCGTGAATCTGAAGCGTGAGTACGAAACCCGTCTCCGTGCTTGGCAGGATACAGCCAAGGCTGCCAACGACCTCGCCCACAAGGTAGATTTCGACAAGCTCGCCAAGCTCTACAAGGAGAGCGCTGACGTGAAATACGCCTGGACCAACTTCGCTGAATCTTTCACAAGAAGAAGCAACATCGAGTTCTCTACCCGTGCCATCAAGCTCCAGACCGACATGGAGGTGAAGGGTCCTGAGAAGAACAAGAAGAAGCAGTATCATGAGTTTGAAGATAACTCTGCAGAATGGGATATGGCGCTCGATAAGGAAGTGCTCGCTACCCTCTTGAAGAACTATAAGGAGCACGTAGATGCCAAGTGGTTGCCTAAGTTCTACAAGACCATCGACACTGAGTTTGGCGGCAACTACGCCAAGTATGTGGATTATCTCTGGGAGAAGTCGCTCATCATGAAGAAGGGCGCCAAGCTCTATTTCAACAAGAAGGGATATGAGAAGGATCCAGGCGTAAGCTTCGGTATGGATCTGAACGATGTATTTGCAGATTTCGCTGCTCAGATGGGCAGCATCAACGACAGCATCGCTGAGCAGGAGAAGTATCTCTGTGCTGCCAAGCTCCGTATGGAGGAAGACATGCCTCACTACAGCGACGCCAACTTCACCATGCGATTGAGCTACGGTCAGGTAGGCGGTTTCGACCTCGGTGGCAAGCCATCAGGCTATTATACCACAGCCGAGAGCCTCGTTGAGAAGATGAAGCAGGGCGATAAGGTAATCGATTACTACGCTGAGCCTATCATGCACGAGCTTCTCTCTGAGAAGGATTTCGGCAAGTATCAGGATAAGACGACTGGCAAGATGCAGCTCTGCTTCCTTACCAACAACGATATTACCGGCGGTAACTCTGGTAGCCCTATGTTCAACGGCAAGGGCGAGTTGATTGGTCTTGCCTTCGATGGCAACTGGGACAGCCTCAGCTCTGACATCAACTTCGACAAGCGTCTGGCTCGCTGCATTGGTGTGGACATCCGCTATGTGCTCTACCTGATGGATAAGTGGGGACACGCAGACCGCCTCTTAAAGGAGATCAATGCGAAGTAAATCCTATCTCTGAACCAATAGAGATGATAGAATGATTTATCCTGGGCTAAAGATTAGTCCCAGGATGATATAAAAAGAGCGGAAAATCAGCAGTTAACTGTTAACCTGTTAACTCCTGGCTTTCCGCTCTTGTTTTTTCTTATAGTTTCTCAACTAATACTGCGAGATATTATTCAGTTCCTTCAATGAAACCTGACGAGGCTTCTCGGCGAGTTTCTTCTTCAATTCATCCATCGTTATTTCTGCAGCTGGATTGAACTCATCTGATTGCATATAACCCAACACGCTCTCGTAGAAAGCCCTACCCTCTGGATATTTGGCAGCCTTCTCCAAATCGCTCATGCAGATGAGGAGCTTTCCGGCTCCCACCTTCCATTCCATCACCAAACCCAACTTATGATTCCGCTCGATATTGTCTATCACCTGAACTACCGGGCGATAATCCTTGGCGAAGTTGTCAAGCACCAGCGGATGCGATTCCTTGATTATCGGGAACCATTGCCAGTTGGTGTGCATTTCCGTAGGGAATCCCTTGAATATCGGATGTTCCGGATTCGTAAGAATGCCCAGGGTTCCTGGAGAAACCTTCTTCTTGTTGTTCTCGCAGATGGTCTTGAACATGCGATAGTTCCAGTAATCGGTCTGGAAGAGTCCACCCACGGTATAAGGTGTGGCATTATCTGACTGAGAAAGCGTATCATCTGCAGCCACGAAATGGCTGGAAGTCGTAGGAAGCCAAAGCACCTTTGCTCCCTTTTCTAGTTTCTTGACGACATCGGAAGTCAAATCCTTGGCAATAACGACTTGCTTTTTCAGATAGTCGATATTCTTTGGGGTCGTATAAACCCAAAGGTCGTAAGTATTGGAATATCTTGTCGCATCAAGTTCACCTTCATATATATACAAGGAGAGGGTCAGTTTGCGAGAACCCACATACACGTCCAAGCACTTACCATCCCCATCGTCAATTCCGTTGGCTTTCACTTTCATCTTATGAACGATCTCGCCAACATCTATCCATCCCTCCTCGTCGGTATGGATAGTTATCTCGCCTTGTGCCAAAGGAGAAGGCTGATTCAAATGAGTAAGAGTTTCGGCTACACTGGACTCGTTTGGATAACGTTCGTCTTTGGCATAATCCAACTTCCATTCCACTTTCTTGCCCTTCAAAGACTCTCCCCCATAATTGGCGATTTGAATCTTCGCCTTCATCGTGTCATTCTCCTCATAGCAGAATCTGTCTGTCACCAACAAAGGCACCACAGGCGAGCACCACTGGCGCCATTCCTCGGGCGTAGTGATTCCCTTACTCTCCATAAACGCATCGAGGATGCCTACGAAAGCACTTCCCTGACCGGGATAATCCTGAATATCGAGCAGTTGGAAGCCCGCCATATTCCGGGTTCTCAAATCCATCTCTATATCGGCTTTATAGAGTTTCACGCTCCATAAGCCCGAAGCCTTGTGGAAATCATCAGCCTGCGAGAGCATTCCGGCTGCAGCCAGACGACGGCGGAACACTCCAAAGTTATAAGGATGAAGTACTCCGGTATATTTCTTCATTTCCCGATAATCAGGATAGGTCTGAAACTGTCCTGTTTCGTGAGAGATGATTGGGATTCCGGCCTTATCGCAAGCCTCATCAAAATTCATCGTAGAATTAGGATGGAAATGATTGATCATTCCTCCATCGTAGGCATCGGCAAACGAGAAGGAACCACGGGTATGAGTATTGTATTTGCCCCATCCCTCGCCTCCGATGCGGCAAGTGGTGAAGTAATCCATTCCTTCTTTTATTCCCTGATAACCGAGATAGTAATTGCTTCCAAAAGTATAGTATTTATCTGGCGCAATCTTGCGGAAATCATCCACAAACTCCTTCATCTTGTCGATATCTCCCCAGAGTTCATTACCCAGCGCCATCATTCGGAAAGAAGGATGGTGACCGTATTCTCTGAGGATGTTCTCGCCTTCCTGATGCAGGAACGCCATCAGCCTTTCATCCTTCTTATCAAAAGACCCCCAGAAAGGAAGTTCCGGCTGGAGATAGATTCCCAGACTGTCCGCAGCCACGAAAGCCGCCTCCGGTGGGCACCAGGAATGAAAGCGCACATGATTGATTCCATACTCCTTGCAGGTTCCGAGATACTTCATCCAGCCTTCCACGCCCATTTCCACATGTCCCGTCAGCGACCATACAGCCGCATCGTGCTTGCCACGGAGGAATATCCTATGACCATTGGCGTAGAAGTGGGCGCCCTTGATATGAAAATCCTTGGCGAAATCAGGCATCTGAAGGGCTGTAGAAGAAGCTACAGAACGGCTAGGGATTGCTCCTGCTTGCATTTCTATAGAAGAGGCTAGCTGGAGTTCTATCCTTCCGATAATTCCATTCCAGTTGGTCTGCGTATCTTCCGTATAAGCATGGCTGGAGCCGTAAACCTGATCAGGCACACCTCTTCCATTATCCACTACGATTTCCAAGAAATGCTTGCCCGGCTTCACCTTCTTTGGCAGAAGATAGCGCTGAGGAGTAGAGATGAAGTTACAGGAATCCACCAGTTCTCCATCCACATACACCCATGTCGGTCGGGTACGCTCCAGGAAGAGTTCTACCGGCTTCTTCTTCCAGTCCTTCGGGATATTGATTGTTCTGGAATATCTTGCAGCTCCTTTATAGGCATAGAGCCTCGTAAGATGCGTTGTTTCCATCGTATCTTTCGGAGCGAATCCCAGATGGTTCGTATCGATGGTACCGGGAAGAATGGCACGCTTCACCTCACCCTGCGAGGCACGCTTACTCTTGGCGAAAGCGCTACCGCTCTTTCCCAACTCCACATTCCATTCACCAGCGAGCGAAATGCTCTGTGCTTGCAAGCCCAGACTTACCAGTCCCAGACAAGCGATAAGAATAGATTTCTTCATTAACTTATTACAGAATATCTTTTAGGGTTAAAATTGCGTATAAAGATATAATAAATTTGATGTTTACGGCTGCAAATATACAAAAATTGCGGTAAAAACACCGCAATTTACCAAAGAAATTGCTGTGTTTTTACCGCAAAATATGGATATTGCATCAAAACATCCCTTTGATGCAGACTTTCATCTTATTATAAATCGCTGCCTAAATTACTTCTTCTTAGGTCTGCGACGAGCCCAGCCTTCTTCCTCGAAGTTTGGCTCCTCACCCTTGAACTTCACGTTGTCGTTGTTCTGGAAGAACTGGCGCCAATCGCCTGTATCCTCCTGAGGGCGAGACTTTCTGCCGCCACGGCTTCCACGTCCTCCCTTTCCACGAGCATCTCGAGAGTCTCTAGCATCATCAGAAGAACCTCTGCGGCTGCGTCCGCCTCTTTCTGAAGAACGACCGCCTCTGCCCTCAGAACTGCGGCCGCCACGGGCTGCTCTGCCATGACCTTCCTCATCAGCATCGTTACATCTCACGGTTCTGCCCTTATACTCAGTACCGTTCAAAGCCTTCATCACGCGCTTCGCATCCTCCTCAGGCACCTCGATGTAGGCAAACTTACTCAGCAGGTCGATGTGACCCACCTCCTGGCGACCCTTCACGTGCTTGTTCAGATACTGCATGATTTCGCCCGGATAGAAACCATCTGCCTTACCCAGGTTGATGAACAGTCTCTTAAAACCAGCTTCAGTCTCATGCTTTCTGCGACCATTGGAAACCTTGCCACGGCCTTCGCCACGGCTTCCACGGCCCTCACCGCCACGGGAACCCTTGCCGGTCTCAGGCTTGATAATCTCAGGAGCGTTCTTATAGTAATCGAGGAACTTACCGAAGGTGATGGTCACCATCTTCTTGATGATGTCCTCCTTGTCGATGTACTCAAACTGGCGGTTGATTTCGGCCATGTATGGTTCAATCTGATCCTCGTCCACATCGGTCTTCATGATGTCGTCCATCGTCTTGAAGAGCTGCTTCTTGCAGATTTCCTCTGGAGTTGGCAATACGCCGTCCACGAACTCCTTGCCAATCTGCTTCTCAATCTGGCGAACCTTGAACTTCTCTCTGGTATGGATGATAGAGATGGATGTTCCCTTCTTTCCGGCACGACCGGTACGACCGCTTCGGTGGGTGTAACTTGCCACATCATCAGGCAAACCATAGTTGATAACGTGAGTCAGATCATCTACGTCTAGACCACGGGCAGCCACATCGGTAGCCACCAGGAACTGAACGGTATGATTGCGGAACTTCTGCATGGTGAGGTCACGCTGCTGCTGACTCAAGTCGCCGTGCAGCGCCTCTGCATTATAACCATCCTTAATCAGCTTATCTGCAATATCCTGAGTCTCCAGCTTGGTGCGGCAGAAGATAATTGCAAAGATGCGTGGATAGAAATCCACCACGCGCTTCAGGGCGAGATACTTGTCCTTGGCATTTACCAGATAGTAGATGTGGTTTACATGCTCAGCACCCTCGTTGCGCGAACCCACTACGATTTCCTTGTGGTCGTGCAGGTAGTTGAGGGCTATCTTCTCGATGTCCTTGCTCATGGTAGCCGAGAAGAGCAGAGTGTTTCTATCTTCCGGAACGTTCTCAAAGATAGCATTGATGCTCTCAGAGAAGCCCATGTTCAGCATCTCGTCAGCCTCATCAAGCACCACGTTGTTCACGTGCTCCAACTGAGCCACGCCACGATTAATCAAATCGAGCAGACGGCCAGGGGTAGCCACGATAATCTGCACACCATGCTTCAGGGTGCGAATCTGGCTTCCGATGTCGGTACCGCCATAAACTGCGGCAATATGCAAACCGTCGATGTACTTGGCAAAGCTGTTCAAATCGTCTGCTATCTGAAGGCAGAGCTCACGTGTAGGACTGAGGATGATAGCCTGTGTCTGCTTGCTGCTGGCATCAGTTTTCTGGATAACCGGAATACCGTAAGATGCAGTCTTACCCGTACCGGTCTGCGCCAACGCAATCACGTCGTTCTTATTACCAAGCAAATATGGGATTACTTCTTCCTGAACTGGCATTGGATTCTCAAATCCAAGCTCTTCAATGGCACGGCGAATCTCCTCGCTCACGCCTAATTCTTCAAATGTCTTCAAATCTTTTTAACCTTAATTCATTATAATCAAAATGGAAGGCCGAATTCACCCTCCCAGCCATGAATTAGGGTGCAAAATCCTTCCGAAACGCTTGCGGCAATCCCACGCATTTATTAAGATTGCCTAAATTCGGGTGCAAAGATACGAAAAAAATGTGAGTTTCTTGCAGATTTCTGCAATATTTTATTACCTTTGCATGAAAGTTACAACAAACAGATAACCAAGAAAACTTGAAATATATGAAAAAAGTTATTTTCACCCAAGAATGGATTGCTTTGCATCCATACGAAAAAGCAGACGAAACAGATCTGTATTATACAGAACTCGCCAACGAAATATACCACGCTCTTGACGAGGCGTGCTACACCCATAACTTCAAGAATATGGATGAAGCCAAGCAGCTGGCACTCAGCATTGCCGGTTATTTCGAAGATGTGATTTCGGGCACAGGCATTTGGAAGACTTTCACGGAAGAATGCAAGCAGCGCTACGGCACCTACATTCCTTTCTATGAGAAAGAAAGCGAATTCATCAAGAGTACACTCAACGAAGATGACCCGGCTTACGACCCTGAGGAAATCAACATCGCTGATGTCAAGTTCCTGCTCTGGCACCATTACCAGCAGAGCAGTTTCGTACAGGAAGCCGTTCCTTTCCTCTTCGGAACCCTGGAACTGGCTGCCAAACTTGCCTACAACATTCTCGACAGAGAGTATGAAACGGCTCCGGAAAACGAGCGTCTTCTGACTTATCTCAGCGAAATGCCTGAGATAGAGGGCAACGCTGAAACGACCGAAGAGGACATCGAGAAGAACAAGGAGTTGGATGAGATTCACCGTCGCGACACCCTGGCGTGGTTCCATTATGGTTGCTATTTCAACGTAGGCAACCAGAAGCGCCTGCAGTTTACCCTCCAGCAGATGGCAAACTCGCATCAGGGACTCACCGAACCGCTCGCTTATTCTGTGCAGATGGAAATGACCATCGTCGGCAGAAACAATCTCCTGGCGCTCACTTCTTACGAATGGCTCCGCAAGATTTGCAGGAACATGCCTACCCACAAGATCTGGGAGGATGAGGAGTTCAGGAAGAAGGCTATAGAGCTACATGAAAAGGCAGATCATGAGAAGGCGATTCACGACTACAATCTGCTCAAGGCGAAAGGATATGAAGACAAGTTCATCTTCCTGGAAGATGTGAAGACGCTGAAGGAATTCCTCAAGGAGATTGAATTCGAGTTGCCAAAGGACATCCGATTCCCTCAGAAATACGAGAAAGGCATCATCTTAAGCGGAAGTCCATACACAGGCATCAACATCAGTTTCGGTCTGGCTCATTGCATCGCATCGCCTGAGAACCCATACTATGTACAGGAGCGTGCAGAGACCGACAGCTTTGGCATTATCAGCGGCAATGGTCTCCCATTCCCTTACGAAATTGTCTGCAAACTGATAGAAAACAACCTGATTCCTGACGCAAACATCTTTACGAGCCAGTATGTAAAGGAAGAAGGCTTGAAGATTACGCAGGCAAACCTCCAATTCCTTGCCGATTACTACCTGATGGGTAGAAAGGATAAAGACCTGTCGCCTAAGGAGTTGTGGTAAAGATGCATTCAGCATACTCAAAAAGTTCACTACGCTAACGCCATTTTTTAAGGGGTTAGCGTAGTAGACTTTTACAGATTTATAGAAGAAAGAGCGGAAAATCAGCTGTTAACTGTTAACTCTGTTAACCCCAAGCTGTTCTTCCGCTCTTTATTTATTTCTTATTTCAAATTCTTATCCAGAAACTTCAGCATTTTCTCCTGTGCCTTCAGTCTGCAGGAATGAGGGATTTCCCAAAGCTCCGTATCCAGCAGATTATCAACTCCTTGACTCTTCCAAACCTGATGCATTTCGGCGAAAGCATCCTTTACACCAGATACGGGGAAGAGCTTATCTTTTGTGCCATTGATGAAAAGCATCGGTTTCGGGCAGGCGAGGGAGGCGATGTGAGGATAGTCGAGATATTGCCTCAACCCCGGGATGCAATTCGCAAAACCGCCATTCTCCTTTCTTCCGAATCTCCGGGTAAGCTGAGCGTCCGTAGTAATCATCCAACAGATAGAAGCACCCGCCTTGATTCTATCCGATAAGGCAGAGAGCATCCACGAGCGATAGGCTCCCATCGAACACCCCACGCATCCGATACGCTTCGCATCCACCATCGGCAGCGAAGCCAGGAACTCGGTACTGGAAATATCATCGTAAGTCATGAAGGCAGAGAGGTCTCTACCCAGCATCATCATGTTGCCGGCTATCAGGTCGTATTTGTTTCTATCCACGCCCTCCTTCCGGCCTCTTTCTCCCCACATCGGAGCATCTGCCGAAAAGACTACGTAGCCATGTTTCGCCAGATAATCGCCCACGTACTGATTATCATAAAGCTGCCTTGCCCACGCATCCGCATCATCCAGAATCTCCTGACAGAGCGCCTGCTTCGTAGGGGAATCTTTTTCTTCCGGAGTAAAGAAAGGGCGAATCATCTTCTCCTTTCCGATAAAGAGATGAGCACCATGATCATGAAGCGCATTGACTGTTGGGAATGGTCCCTTGCCATCCGGAATCAGGAGATAAGCCGTAATTCGGGAATAGGCGTTGATATTAAAGGCGATTTTCTGCGCCTTATATCCGTCTCTCTGTTCCTCACCGAGCACTTCCATATCCCAAGCCGCAGCCGCTTTCGGAGGCGTCATCATGCATTCGAGAACCTTCGCCCTTGCCGCCTTCTTCCACTTCTTGAAGTTCTTAATCGGACTGTTTCCCCAAGCCATCGGATAGGTCAGTTCCTTCTTCAGCGTTTCTACATAGGTAGGAATCTCTCCCTGCCATTCATACTTCTCCCGCTTCTGAAACTTCGGCTTCGGAGAGGTTTTTGCAAACGGCACGGAGGTCTGTGCAAGCGCCACCGATGCCTGCAACAAAGCGATGATACTATATGTGATAATCCTTTTCATTCTCTTGTCTTGTTTTATTAGAAATCTATCTTCCTGTTTATAAGATTAGTTATTGTTTGCAAAATTAAGAAATTATCCGCAAAAAGAGCCCAATAATCTCGATATTTTTGCGTACCTTTGCCTAAAACATTATAAATAACGGATAAAACATTCATAAACAACAGATAAAACATTATCAAATAGAAGATAAAGACATGAAAATAGCAGTTTTTTGTTCAGCAAATAAGAATATCGACCCCGACTTCTTCACATTGACTGAAGAGATGGGAAAGTGGATGGCTGAGAACGGCCACGACCTGGTTTTCGGCGGCTGCAACTCCGGTCTGATGGATTGCATCGGCAAGGCAGTAAAGGAGAATGGCGGCAGAACCATCGGTGTGGTTCCTACGCTTGTAGAGCGAGGAGGAAGAACCTTCCCAGACCTCGACATCGAGATTCCGTGTGATAATCTCAGCGACCGCAAGGACCTGATGCTTGCCCAGAGCGACATCTTCGTAGCCCTTCCTGGCGGCGTCGGCACCCTGGATGAAATCTTCACTATCGCCGCCGCCCACACCATCGGCTACCATCACAAAATGGTGATTCTCTACAACATGAAAGGCTTCTGGAACTCCACCATCGCCCTATTGGATGACATGGCAGAGAAAAGCATGATTCGTGGCGATTGGCGAGATGTGATAGAAGTAGCGGATAACCTGGAAGAGTTAAAGGCGATAGTTGAAAATTCCCATTAATATGATTTTTCGGCAAACTTGCACATTTCTCATATCAAAAAGTGGCAAACTTGCACATTTTTGATATTAAGGAAGGAATAGAAACCTATAAACGAAATACTCAGAAACAAAAGAAAGAGCGGAAAAACAACTGTTAACTCTGTTAACCCCAGTTGTTCTTCCGCCCTTAAACTTTATTCTGCCAGCAGCTTCTCTGCCATAGCCTTACCCAGAGCCTCGCACTGCGCCTTTACCTCTGGAGTAATCGCCTGCTTCATATCCACCGGCTCGCCCACTGGCTCGTAGTGGAGCTTGGTTTCGTTCCACTCCTGAATCTTAGCCACAGCCTTGCTTGCCCAGCAATGAGAACCATACCAGCCAAGAAGGTGGTTCTTGACGTCCTTGTTGGCAAGCTCGGAGAGGAGAACCTCCATTTCGTGATAAAGACCGGCATTGTAGGTTGGAGCACCTACGATAAGGCCCCTGTAGCGGAAGATGTCGCGCAGGATGTAGCTGTGGTGAGTCTTCGAGATGTTGTACATTACGATGTTCTTCACGCCAGCCTTGCTTGCCGCACGGGCGATGATTTCAGCCATGCGCTCAGTATTGCCGTACATGGTGCCGTAGCAGATAACGAGGCCCGGCTCCGTCTCGTACTTCGACATCTTATCATACATGCCGATTACCTTTTCAATATGCTCGTGCCAAACCGGACCATGGGTTGAGCAGATGTAATCCAGCTCCACGCCAGCCAACTTCTTCAAGGCATTCTGAACAGGGATTCCATACTTACCCACAATGTTTGAGTAGTAGCGAACCATCTCCAGCCAGAAAGTCTCGCAGTTGATTTCCGTATCGATGATTCCGCCGTTCAGCGCACCGAAGCAACCGAACGCATCACCTGAGAAGAGCACCTTGTTCTTCGCATCGAGGGTTACCATGGTCTCTGGCCAGTGAACCATAGGGATGAGAACGAAGCTCAGCTCGTGGTTGCCCAGAGAGAGGGTTTCGCCATTCTTCACCTCTACCACGTCATCTGTTACGCCGTAGAAGCCTTCCAGCATTCCCAGCGTCTTCTTGTTGCCCACAATCTTGATGTTAGGGTAATATTTCTTGATGAGGGCGATAGACCCGCTGTGGTCAGGTTCCATGTGGTTGATGATAAGATAATCGATTTCTCGGTCGCCAATCACCTCGTGAATGTTCTCGAGGAACTGGGTGAAGAAATCAACCTCTACAGTATCTACCAGCGCTACCTTCTCATCGTCAATGATATAAGAGTTGTAGCTCACTCCGTTAGGCAAAGGCCAGAGGCCCTCAAAACGATGCTTATTGCGGTCGTTTACGCCTACGTAATAAATTTTGTTTGTAATTTCTGTCATATCTTTTATATTTTTATAATTCCTTCTTCTTTTCTTCTCCGAATTCCTTGGAAACATAATTGTAGATGTCCTTGCAGCATTCGGTGGAGAATTCTTGAGCCGAAACAAGGAGACTGTCCCATTGCGCCTCAGATAAGCCGCGGTCGATGTCCTCGCGGGTAATTCCATCCTTGATCAGTCCGAAAACGAAACCGGCATTGAAATTATCGCCGGCTCCGATAGTGCTCACCGGTTTCATCTTCTCCGAAGGATAACTCTTGGCAAAGCCGTTCTCGGCACGAACCTCTACAGGCTCAGCGCCCTGGGTGCAGATAAACTTCTTGCAGTAGAAACTGATTTCGGCATTATAAACCTTATCCGCCTCCGGTTTCTTGTAGAGGATTCCAAAGTCCTCGTGGCTTCCGCGTACGAAATCAGCCATCTCCAGGTTCTCTATCAGATTAGGCGTAATCTTCATGATTTCGTTCTGATGAGAAGCACGGAAGTTGATGTCGTAATAAAGAATGGCGCCGTGCTCCTTCGCATACTCCAGGAAGCCGGCAACCTGAGGACGGACCACAGGATTCAGAGCGAAGAACGAACCGAAGAGCACGATGTCGCCAGGATTGATTTCCGGTGTGGCAAACTCCAGCTGGTCGTGAGGATGATCCTTGTAGAAGATGTAGTCAGCATTGTTGTTCTCGTCGAGGAAAGCCAGCGAGAGCGGCGACTTGGATTCCGGGAAGATGCTCACATTGTCAGCATTCACCCCATTATCTCTCAAAAACTGAATCACATACTCTCCTATGCGGTCGTTGCCCGCCTCGCTGATAAACGAAGCATTTACGCCCGCACGGCCCAACGAGATGACTGCATTGAATGATGAGCCACCCGGTACTGCCTCTATCGGCTTGCCGCCCTTGAAGATGATGTCAAGCACGGTTTCTCCTATTCCTATTACTTTGCGCATTGTTTTTGTTGTCTATATTTTATTTTTGGTGGCAAAGATAAGTCTTTTTGGCGATAATGCAAAATAAATGACTTTTTTTTGGGATAAATTACATTTTCAGTGTAACTTTGCACCTTGAAATGAAATACAATACTTATACACTCGATAATGGCCTCCGCATCATCCACCTGCCTTCAGACAGCAAGGTGGTGTATTGCGGTTACCAGATTAACGCCGGCACCCGAAACGAGGAGCCGGGCGAAGAAGGACTTGCCCACTTCTGCGAGCACGTTACTTTCAAGGGCACAGAGCGCCGCAAGGCGTGGCACATTCTCAACTGTCTGGAGAGCGTGGGAGGCGACCTGAATGCCTACACCAACAAGGAGGGCACGGTTTATTACTCCGCCATCCTCAAGGAGCACATCGCAAGAGCCGTAGATCTGCTTACCGACATCGTTTTCCATTCGGTTTATCCGCAAGCGGAAATCGACAAGGAGGTAGAGGTAATCTGCGATGAGATAGAGAGTTACAACGATTCTCCTGCCGAACTGATTTATGATGAATTCGAAAATATCATCTTCAAGGGTTCGCCGCTGGGCCACAATATTCTGGGCACAGCTGAGCAGGTTCGCTCGTTCAAGACAGAAGATGCGCTGCGCTTTACAAGAAAACTTTACCGGCCGGATAATGCGATATTCTTCGCTTACGGAGACATTGACTTCAAGAAGCTGGTGAAGCTTATCAGGAAGGCGCTCGCAGATGATGATTCGGGCAAGGTTGCTGAAAATGCAGCGAATTCAGTGGGCAAGCTTGCTGAGGAAAAGCTCCCACAGATTTCACAGATTACACAGATTTCAGGGGATGAGAATTCTATTACTACAGAAAAATCTGTGTCATCTGTGAAATCTGTGGGACCTGAAAATTATCCATCTGTGGGGAAAGAGATTGCCGGGCAGACGATTGTGATGCAGAAGAATACGCATCAGGCTCATGTGATGATTGGAACCCGCGCCTACGATGTGAACGACAGCCGCAGAATGCCGCTCTATCTGCTCAACAATATGCTGGGCGGACCGGGAATGAACGCCAAGCTGAATCTCGCCCTGCGCGAGCACAACGGACTGGTTTACACCGTAGAGAGCACGATGGTGGCTTATGGCGATACGGGCATTTGGAGCATTTATTTCGGCTGCGATGAGCACGACGTGAAGCGCTGCCTCAGACTGGTTCGCAAGGAACTGGATAAGTTCATGCAGAAACCGCTGAGCGAGGCGCAGCTCAAGGCCGCCAAGAAGCAGATTAAGGGACAGGTAGGCGTGGCTTGCGACAACCGCGAGAACTTTGCCCTCGACTTCGGCAAGAGCTTCCTTCACTATGGCTGGGAGAAGAATGTAGACCGACTCTACGAGCAGGTGGATGAGATTACTGCCGAACAGATACAGGCCGTGGCTCAAGAATTGTTTGATAAAGACAGGCTCACCACGCTGATTTTCAGATAATGTTGATTTTCAGACAAATAGCTCAAGTAATAAGAAAATAAAGAAGGCAACAACTTGGGGCGTCATGCGACTTCCCTCGTTGTTGCCTTCGTAATTTAATGAATTAAAAACTGCTTTTTTCTTAAAAACAACTAACAATTAACCTAAAAACTTAAACCTAAAAACCTAAAATGAAAATCTATAAAACCTAAAACGAATTCTTAACAATCTATATATGAAATCCCCAATCAGAATTTATCACGAAAACTCTCAGGGGACAGTATGAATTTCAAATGAAAAGGAGTTTTTACTCTCCTCTCTGATTTCGGAAGCCCTTTTGACTCCCTACTGTTTTTTACTCAGCTGTGCATTGCTGCCAGCCATTTTTAATCTCGGCTCTTTTGGAGCCCTTCGCATGGCTAATCTCCGATTAAGCCAACTTGTTGCTAATAGCACCAACTTCAGCTACACATGCAACAACTACTGCGAAAATCATTCCTAATACTAACATAATCTTTTCCTTTCTTAAATTTGTTATCTTAAATATACAATCTTGTAGTTTTACCTAACAAAATCTTAACTCTCTTTATTTCTTACCTCCCAGAGGAGGATTTCTATGCTCTCTTAGCTTCGTAGCTTATTTACCGCAGTTCATTCCGAGGTTCATACCTGCGCAAGCAACTACTGCGAATGCTACTACTGCTACTGTCATTATCCCGAACATTACCATAATCTTTTTCCTTTCTTTTAACCTCTTAATCAATCTCTTCGAGATTTTCCAGAAGTCTTCAACCGAATCTCAGAACCAGGTTCCGAACCGGTCTCAAACTTGTCTCGAATCGATTTCGTAAATTATCCTTACTGAATCAATCTTTTATCCTTTTTTCTTTTTCTGGTGCAAAGGTACAACTTTTTGTGTGCGCACACAAACATTTTAGGAGAAAAGTTTCAAAAAGCCCTTTTTTCTTGATTAAGGTCAAGAACATTTACATTCTCATTACAAATCAGGCACGGATTACTCGGATTACACGGATTTAAGTCTCTCACATCAATTAAAACACATTCATAATCTCATAGAACATCCGTGTAATCCGCATAATCCGTGCCTAATCTATTCTACGCAGCCACTCCTGGCGTTCCGTAGTGCCCGTACTTGGCTATGAAACGGGCGGTCTTGGTGAAGGTGCCGTCCTCGTTCTTCATGATGAAGCCACGCTTCTTCCAGTTGCACAGCAGGATGGCAAGCTTCGTCTTGGTGCCATGAACCTGACAGATGTTCTGAATCTCAGTCTTGTCAAAGGTGTCATGAACGTAGAGAAGAAGATTGCTCACACCGGGAGTATGACACACAGAGCGGCTGTCTGCATCTATCGCCTCCTGCATCTGATTGCCGAAGAAACGCATCTTGCACCACAGATCATACTTCACGCTCCATACGATGAAATCCTCTATCGCCTTCTCCCACTTCTCGCCATTCGCCAGATAAAGCACCATCGCGCGGCGGAAACCATTCGCCAGACCACGCTTGGCAAACTCGGCGTAAGGCTTGTTGTAAGCCAGCTGAGCCATCTCCATAATCTCATTCTCCAGGCGCTCGATAAGCTGGCGAGCCTTACGGCAGTCCTTGAAACCGCTGGCTGCGTTCAGCTGCTGGATGTAAGGAGAAAGCTGCGACTTGAACTGCGCATCATAACTGCCCACCTCCGGACGCGGAGCGAAATCGGGACGGATGATGGTGGCGAGCGACAGGCGGCTCACGGCTCCATCAGCCACCTCACGAACCGAGAAGAACTTCTGCGTAACGGCAATGGTGCTCGAAGCATTCCAGTTGAAACGGGTCTTTACGCGGGCTGTAACGCTCTTGGTTCCTACTCGCTCCTGGCCGTCCTCTGAATTGTCCCAGCAGAGGCGAATCAGCTGGCTAGGGTCGTTAAACTTCCTGAGCATGTCTACCTCGTCCATCTTGCAGTAGAGATAAGCATCGCCAGCCTTCTGCACATCGTCGAGACGCTGGATGTAGGCAGCGCGGGTAAGGTCGGGCGAAACGATGCGGATGCAGATGTCTTCCGGGCGCACAGGCTTCTTCTTGTTGTCGCCCATGGTGTTCACCTCGTCCTTCCTGTCCTGCTCCTTCTGGCGGTTCACCTTATCCATCTGAACCAGGTCTTCGATGATGCAGTCGATGGGGCCGTTGACGAGCGATTTGCCTGACGACATGGCTGCAATGAGCAGATTCATCATCGCCGCCTCGTGCACCTGATTATCCGTGTAGCGGAAGGTTACGCCCTT
>JABLTP010031751.1_pt1 | contig 26245 bp, 35 predicted proteins | sample 7160111 | NCBI WGS metagenome assembly JABLTP01 (sample SAMN14651227, study PRJNA627086) | human gut metagenome | isolation source: feces | host: Homo sapiens
GTCAATGCTCTTTTTATTTGCAAACCTTCAATAAATCAAGGTTTTAAAAGAATTTTAGAACAATAAAATGGGTAGTTTTTGACACTACCACGGAGAGAAAGAGAGGCAAACTATGAAAGTAATAAGCATTATTAACCTTAAGGGCGGCGTAGGGAAAACGTACACAGCGTATAACATAGCCTACGAGCTGCAAAAGAGAGGCAAGACAGTATTACTACTGGACAACGACAAGCAGGGCAATTTAAGCAAGGCAGCAGGGGCATACAAGGCAGCGGGAGAGTGCGCAGCGGCTAAAGCATTGTTAGGCGAATACAAGAACCCGTTAAGAGAGTTAATAACAGAGCACCCGCAGCACAACAACGTAGACATAATAACGGCTAATATGTCGCTTATGTCGGCAGTATGGACAATGGCAGGCAGCAGCGGCAGCCAGATAGATGCATACGACAAATTAATACATACGCCTATTACCAACTTAGATCTGCCATTCCCAGACGATATAAACGACTACTACGACTATATGATTATTGATAACCCGCCAGACATAGCCTTTAACGTAATAGCCGCACTAAAGATTACAGACGAGGTTATAGTACCCGTAAAAATAGACGAGTGGGCGTTAGAGGGTTTGGACATTATAGCGGAGCAGATACAGGACGCTAAGCAGCTTAACCCAGACATAGAACTACTCGGCGCGCTTGTGACGATGTATAAAAACAATGACACGAACCTTGCGGGGCTGGAATGGCTACAGCAGAAAAGCAAAGTTAAAATATTGGGACAGATACGCTACACCGACAAGGCAGCAGAAAGCACGTTTTTTAACAAAGCGGCATACGAGTATAGCCCACGCTGCGGCGCTGCGCAGGACTATAAAAAACTGATAACAAAGTATCTGGACGAAAGAGAGGCGTAAAACTATGGCAGCAAATAAGTTTAGCTTTATGGATATATTAAATGCACAGAGCAAAGCAGACACAAAGGCAGCAGCAGTAACAGAGTACACAGAGATATACTTAAACCCGTACGACGTAGAGGAAACAGAAAGTAACTTTTACAGTCAAGAGAGCATAGAAGAGCTGGCAGACGCTATACTTGCTGTAGGACAGCAACAGCCGACAGTATTAGGCAGAATAGACGGCAAATATAAAATTATAAGCGGCCATAGGCGAAACAAGGCTAACAGGCTGCTTATAGACAGAGGCTACGAGCAGTATAAGAGCGTGCGCTATCTTTACAAAGACATAACGCCTGCAGGACTCGAGCTTAGCTTATTAGTCGGCAACGCATTTAACCGAGAGCTTACGCCGTACGAAAAGACAGAGCAGGCAGCAAGATTAAAAAAGGCACTTATAAGAGCCAGAGACGAGGACGGGCTAGAAATACAAGGACGCCTGCGCAGCTTAATAGCCGACGTACTGGGCGAGAGCGCGACAAACGTAGGACGCATGGAGCAGATTAACAACAATCTTACGCCAGAAGCTAAAGAGCAATTTAAGGCGGGTAACTTAGGCATAACTGCAGCATACGAGACAAGCAAGTTAGACGAGGACGAACAAAACGAGATAGCGCAGCAGGCAGCAGCAGGCGAGGATATAAGAGCAAAAGAGATAGCCGCAAAGGTAGCAGAAAAGAAAGCGGGCGACGATTACAGGACGCCGCATCCAGAAAGTATTACGAGCCTATGCTATAGCTGCTTGAATTACAGCACTTGCAACGTAAAAACGGGAACGTGCGAAAAGTGCGACGAGTATATTAACAAGGCAGAGGCAGAAAAGACGGACGAGCAGCGCTACGACGAGCAGCAGGCGGCGATAGATAAGCAGACGCAGAAAACGCTACAGGCCAGAGAGCGCGAGGCAGCATTAGACAGGGTACTACAGCCAAAAGAGCAGAAAGTGCATGAGCTTAAGTTAGCTGCTATGTATTTTAAGGACGTAGCGACAGGAAAAAAGAGCTTTGAACTACGAAAGAACGACAGAGGCTTTAAGACCGGCGACGCACTACGCCTTAACGAGTATGCCGACGGCAAAGAGACAGGCAGGTACATAGAGGCAGACATAGTATATATGCTGGAAGATTACAGCGGCTTACAAGAGGATTACTGCATACTCGGCATAAAGGTTACTAAGGTGCCCGAAACGGACACACAAATAGACAGGCAGACAGATATAAAAGACTTTTTAAGCGAAAGTGAGGCGTAATACATGAATTACAGACAATGGAAAAAGAATTATAAAAAGCGGCACGGGCATAACCCGCCGTTTGAAGCTGATAAGCGGCAACGAGCAAAAGCTATGAGAAATACAATAACTGCAAACGACATAGTGACAGCAATACAAAATATGGCCGACGCAATACAAAGAGCTCTTACAGAGCGGACAATTGCAGAGTTATACAGGGGGTTAAGCAACGGGTTTAGAACGGCAGCAGACGCGGCACAAAACATAGCAGAACGAATAGAAAAGGGGGCGGCGAATGACAGCAATAGAGATATTTAAAACAATAGCACTTGTAGCAGGCATATCAATAGCGCCGTTCATAATCGCGGCAGCGGTATGCGCATTAGCGGTTGTGGTGGGGTTTATTATAGCCTTTCCGCGTTTCCTGTTTACAATCGAGGTAGACGACGACGGCGGCGTACGCGAGTGTATCGGCTGCCATTCTTACGGCAACATAGAGTATTGCGAAAATTGTAAGATCCACAAGAAAGCACAAAAGATTATAGCAAAGCGGGAACGACGAGAAGAAAAGGAACTAGCGGACAGACAAAAGAGACAGGCAGAGGACGAGGAACAAATAAAATACTTGCAGGAATACAACAGAAAGAAAAGAGAGGGTAAAAAGTGAATAACGTAACATTAAGCGGAAGATTGACAAAAGAGCCGGACGTACGCTACGGCGGCGAAAATAACAGCGTAGCAATAGCACGCTTTACGCTGGCGGTAGACGATTACAAAAGCACAGACTTTATTAACATACGAGCGCTCGGTAAAACGGCAGAGTGGGTAGAAAAATGGCTACAGAAAGGCAACAAAGTAGAGCTAGTTGGAAAAATTAAAACAGGGCACTACACAGGCAGGGACGGCAAAGAAATTTACTACACCGAAGTATTGGCAAATAGCGTAAGTTTTGGAGAGACAAAAACAGAGGCACAGCAGAGGCAGCAGGCAGCAGGCAGCAGACCGCAGCCAGCACCAAACGACGGCGGCTTTATGGACATACCAGACGGCTACGACAACGAGATCCCATTTAATTAAAAACAACGTGGCAGCAGAAAGTGAGGAGTAATTAAGAGTGAGCGAAATAAGGCTAAACGAGGACGAACTAGAGCAGATAATAACCACAGCCGCCAAAAAGGGCGTAGAGATATACAAGCGAGAGGAACAAAAGAAACACAAAGCGGATAAATACCACGACACATTTAGCCTTATGAGGTGCTACAGAGACGCAGTTTTTCACAGAGAAAATGCGGTAAGCGAAGCTGCACAGCTACAGCAGCAGGGAGAATTAACAGAAGAGCAGCAGGCTACATACTTGCGCAGCATACGACGCACGCGCTTTAAAACCATACTAATGCTAGACCACATAGACAAGGCAGTAGAAGAGATAGAAAGACGCAGGCAGCAGCAGGGGCGAGAGGTAGAATATAAAGCGTTTGAGCTATACTTTATGCAGGGCTTAGACTATGCGGACATAGCCGAAGAACTGAACACGGGCAAGAACACACCGCGCCGCTGGATAAGCGGGATAATAAACGAGCTAAGCGTACTACTCTGGGGAATAGGCGAGGACTCTATAGCACAGTAGTAAAAGCATGGTAAAAAGCTGGGGTTTACGTGGGGTATTGCCTGCGGTAAAATGATAGCGTGAGAAAGAGCGGAAAGCTAAGCTACTTAAGCAGCATAGTTAGCCGCTCTTTTTTATTGCATTTCTAGCCTCCTAGCCTAGCGTATGAAATCTAGGACGCTAGGCAATTAAAGAGAGGCAGGCTATGAAAGAATGGGCTAAAGAGTTTTACCATAGCAAGGACTGGACAGACACGCGGCGGGCTTATCTTATAGCACAGCACTACTTGTGCGAGCGATGCGGCGAGCCTGCAAAGGTAGTACACCATAAGCACTACTTAACCAAACGAAACATAAACAACGCAGACATAACGCTTAACTGGGATAACCTCGAGGCGTTATGCCAAGACTGCCACAACAAGGAACACCACGCGGCAGCAGATACACGCCGCTACAAATTCGACGACGACGGCAACGTAATACAGACGTAGCCGCGAGCATATCCCCCCTATTCAAAAATTTTGAATAGCCCAGCGGAGACCGAGGGGTGGAGTCTAAAAAAACTCTACAGGGGCGCGCGTACGTGGTGTAGGGGGTGTGGTGTGCGAGAAGTGAGGCGAAGATATGGCAGGAAAGAAAGAGTACACAAAAGAAGAGAAAATTAAGAAAGAAAAAACCAGACTTAAAGGCATTTTTAAGAACCTCGACGAAAACAAAAAGAAACTTGTTACGCCGCTTATCGAAAAGGCTGCTTTTATGTCTGTCGAGCTCGATATATTGCAGGATAGCATACAGGAAAACGGCTGGACGGCGGAGTATCAGAACGGCGCGAACCAGTGGGGCGAAAAGCGCAGCGCAGAGGCAGACACCTATATAGCGCTAAGCAAGAACTATACGGCAGTTATAAAGCAATTAACAGAGCTTGTACCAGCAGCAGAACGCAAGAAAAGCAAGCTAGCCCTGCTGCGTGAGGAATAGCCCTAGAGTGCCATATAAAAATTACATTTACGAGTATTACGCAAAGATTACAAGCGGCGAAATCGTAGCGGGTAAATGGATAAAACAAATTTACAAAATACTTGTAGACGGGTTGGAAAAACAAGAGTTTTTTTACAATGCAAAAAAGGCAAATAAGGCAATAAAGTTTATCGAAAATTTTTGTCACCACAGCAAAGGCCGCAGCGATCTATTAAAGCTGGAATTATGGCAAAAAGCTATAGTATGCGCCATGTTTGGTATTGTAGACGACCAAAATATAAGAATTTTTCGCGAAATTTTTATAGTTATTGGACGAAAAAACGGCAAAAGTTTATTTGCAAGCGCCATTATTGCATATATGGCGTACCTAGAGCCAGAGTACGGGCAAGAGATTTATTGCTTAGCACCAAAGTTAGACCAAGCGGCGCTCGTTTACGACGCTTTTTACAAAATGGTAGAAGCAGAGGACGAGTTAAAAGAGCTTGCTAAAAAGAGGCGCAGCGATATTTACCTAGAAGAGACTAACACGACTATTAAGCCTATTGCATTTAACGCAAAGAAAAGCGACGGCTTTAACCCGCAGCTAGTTATATGCGACGAAATGGCAGCGTGGAGCGGCGACGGCGGGCTAAAGCAATATGAGGTTATGAAGTCGGCGCTGGGTGCAAGGCGGCAGCCTATGATACTTAGTATATCTACAGCAGGCTATATTAACGACAGTATCTACGACGAGTTAATGAAACGTGCCACCAGCTTCTTGAAGGGCAACAGTAAAGAGCGCAGGCTATTGCCATTTTTATACATCATAGACGACGTAGAGAAATGGAACGATATAACAGAACTAAAGAAAGCTAACCCGAATATGGGCGTAAGCGTACAAGAGGGCTTCTTTAAAGACGAGATAGCAATAGCAGAGGGCAGCTTAAGCAAAAAAGCAGAGTTTCTTACGAAATACTGCAACATTAAGCAAAATAGTAGCGTTGCGTGGTTAGAATACACACTTGTAGACAAAGCAAGCGAAGAAAGCAAGCTAGAGGACTTTAGAGACTGCTACGCAGTGGGCGGCATTGATCTAAGCCAGACAACAGACTTAACAGCCGCAAGTATCGTAGTCGAAAAAGACGGAACGCTACACGCGTTTACACAGTTCTTTATGCCGCGTAACAGACTTGAAAGTCTACAGGCAACGGACGGCGTACCTTATGACGTATTTGTAAAAAAAGGCGTACTTACGCTATCTGGCGACAACTACGTAGACTACAAAGACGTATTTAACTGGTATGTAGAGCTGCTTAACACATACGGCATACGAGTATTACAGATAGGCTACGACAGATACAGCGCCCAGTACTTAATTGATGACCTTAAGGCGTACGGCTTCCACACCGACGACGTATACCAGGGCGAGAACTTAACGCCAGTTATACGAGAGTTTGAGGGAATTATTAAAGACGGCAACTTTAAGATTGCAAGCAATAACTTACTTAAGTCCCATTTCTTAAACGTGGCGCTTAAGCAGAATTTAGAAACAAGAAAATTTAGACCTATAAAGATAGAACAGCGCGCACATATAGACGGCTTTGTAAGCGTAATAGACGCTATGACAGTACGCCAAAAATACAACGCGGAGCTGGGCGAGCTGCTTAAAAACGCAGCATAGAAAGGAGTGAGAAAAACGGGGCTTTTTGATTACCTTTTTAAAGGACGAAAAAACAAAGAAATAATAGGCGAATACTTTAAGCTACTTAACGGCTATAGTCCTGTATTCTCTACCTACGACGGCGGCGTATATGAAATGGATTTAACCCGCACGGCAATTAATAGCTTTGCTACGCATTGTAGCAAGCTAAAGCCAGAGGTAGAGGGCAGCGCACTTAAAAACCTAGAGCATACATTACAGTTTAAACCCAACGCGTTTATGGATACGACAAAGTTTATAGCGCGAGTGGCGACTATATTAGAGTGCGAGCACACAGCCTTTATTATACCGATAGAGGACCGATACGGACAGCTTGCGGGCTGGTACCCACTACTGCCGCAGAATTGCGAAATAATAGAATATCAAAAGCAAGTTTTTTTGCGCTATACGTTTGGAAACGGGGAGCGCGCGGCTATTGAGTTTGAGCGCGTCGGAATATTGACGACGCACCAATATAAAGACGACATTTTCGGCGAAGATAACAAGACAATGAAACCAACTATGCAGCTCATACAGACGAGCAACGAGGGTATTATTAACGCCGTAAAGAACTCGGCAAATATACGCTTCCTGGCAAAAGTGGCAAATATGCTTAAGCCAGAGGATATTAAAAAAGAGCGCGACAGATTTACGCAGGACAACTTAAGCAGCGACAACCAAAGCGGAATGATTATATACGATAACAAGTTTAGCGACGTTAAGCCAGTAGAAAGCAAACCATATACGCCGAACGCGCTGCAGATGCAGCAGATCCAAGAAAATGTATGTACGCATTTTGGCACTAATATGGACATATTACAAAACAAATTCAATGAGGACACTTGGAACGCTTACTATGAGGGGAAAATAGAGCCATTCGCTATACAGTTATCGCTTGTAATGTCAAATATGTCACTTACACCACAAAAACTTGCACGCGGCAACGCTATTACATTTAGTGCAAACAGACTACAGTACGCCAGCAACAACACAAAGCTACAGGTAAGTACGCAGCTATTCGACAGAGGCTTACTTAATCGTAACGGGGTTATGGACATATGGAACATGGCGCACGTCGACGACGGCGACAAATACTACATACGAAAAGAATACACAGAGGTTAGTGAACTGGATAAACACATCAAAGAACCGCAGCCGGTAATTACAACGCAGCAGCCACAACAAACAGAGCCGACAGCAGGACAAGGGCCAGAGCCACAGCCGCAGCAAACAGGCGACGGGCAGCAGACAGGCGAGAAAGGAGAAGAGTAAGCATATGCCAGTAGTAAAAGAAAGAGAATACAGAAACGTAGCGGCGCCTTTATCGGCAGCAGCCGCCGTAAAACAGTTTAACAGTGATTTTTACGTAGAGGGTTATGCTACAACATTCGATACGCCGTACGTGCTCTACGAGTTCGAGGACGGCGACAAATACTACGAAAAAATAGACAGGCACGCACTAGACGGCGCAGACCTAAGCGACGTAATTATGCAATACGACCACACGGGCAGAGTGTACGCCCGTAATAGCAATAACACTCTTAAATTAACAGCAGACACAAAAGGGCTTCTTATTGCAGCCGACCTTAGCAAAACAGAATTAGCAAGGGGACTGTATGAGGATATTAGCGCGGGAATGATAACAAAAATGTCATGGGCGTTTACAGTCGCAGAGGATAGCTACGACAGAGTGACGCATACCCGCACTATTTTAAAAATCAAAAAGGTGTACGACGTTAGCGCGGTAAGCGCACCAGCCAACGACGGGACCAGTATAGCGGCACGCAGCTACGCAAGCGGGAGACGCGAAGCAGAGCAGCGGGAGACGTTAGAAAAGCGCGCAGCTATGTTAAGAATTTTAGCAACAATTTAAAACAAAGAAAGGAACAAAGACAATGAGACTAAAAGAGATCGAATTAAGACTTGCAGCTATCAAGAAAGATGTAGAGGAAAGAGACGCACAGCTCACAGCCGAAGAGCTGGCAAACTACGAGAAAGAAGTAAAAGACCTGCAGGAAGAAAGAGCGGCAATCATCCAGCAGCAGGAGCAGCGCACAAGTTTACTTGCAGCTATCGCAGCAGGAGAAGTAACGGACGTAAACGGAAACCCAACAGCACCTACAGTACTTAGAAATATCGCACCAGCAGACGGCAGCGGAGCAGAGCAGCGTACAGCAGTAAACAAGTACGAAACAATGGAGTACCGCAAAGCGTTTATGGAGTACGTCACAAGGGGCGTAACAATCCCTAAAGAGTACAGGCAGGACGCAGTAAGCCAGACAACAGACGTAGGCGCAGTCATCCCGACGAACGTATTAAACCGGATCATTACAAAGCTCGAAAGCGTGGGTAATATTCTGGCAAAGGTAACACGTACAGCATACAAGGGCGGCGTAACTATTCCTAAGTCAACAGTTAAGCCGGTTGCAACTTGGACAGCACAGGGAAAGGGCAGCGACAAGCAGAAACAGGACACAAGCGGTACAGTAACATTTGCATATCACAAGCTGCGCTGCGCCGTAGCTGTATCGCTCGAAGTAGATACAATGGCTATTACAGCGTTTGAGAGCCTGTTAATTAATAACATTGTTGAGGCTATGACAAAAGCACTTGAGCAGGCTATTATTAGCGGTACTGGCACAGGACAGCCGAAAGGAATTACAGCAGAAACAGCCGACGAGGGGCAGACGGTGGAAACATCAAAGCCAGCGTACACAGATCTTATTACAGCAGAGGGCAACTTACCGGTTGCTTACGAAAAGGGCGCCGAGTGGTGCATGTCTAAAAAGACATATATGAGCTACTACGGCTTAACTGACAGTAACGGGCAGCCTATTGGACGTATTAACTATGGGCTTGCAGGAAAGCCAGAGTATACACTCTTAGGCAGACCAGTAAACGTATGCGATTACTTACCAAGTTTTGCTAACGCAGAGAACAACTCTATTGTAGGCTTTTTGTTTAACTTTAAAGACTATGTGCTTAATACTAATTACGCTATGGGCGTTAAGAAGTATGAGGACAACGAAACCGACGATATGGTAACAAAGGGCATTATGTTAGCAGACGGCAAGGTAGTAGACACAGGCAGCTACGTACCGCTCAAGAAAGTACAGGCAGTCTAATTTATAAGCGGGCGGCGTAAAGCTGCCTGCTAAAGAAAGGCGAAACAATGAAAGGGCATTTAGATAAAAAGCAGCTCGAGGAAGAGTACAAGGTAGACGAACTTAGAGAGCTTGCTAAAAGTCTGGGGGTAAGTCCAGACGGGAAAAAAGCAGAGCTTGTAGAACGTATCGCGGCAACAGAGGTAGACATACCCGACGAGGACGACGAGCAGCAGGCGGCAGCAAACACGCCGACAGCAAATGAGCAGCAGGCAGCAGCGAACACACCGACAGCAAACGAGCAGCAGGCGGCAGGCGCTAACGTGTCCGTTTCGGACACAACAGTAAAGGTTATTGTAACAGAGACATACAAAGACCTGCAGCGAGATATTACACAACACGCGGGCGACACGTTCGAGGTAACAAAAGAACGCGCAGCACAGCTTATAGAGGCTGGCGTAGCAAAAGCAGCAGAGTAGGGGGCGGCCATGAGGACAGCACTAATAAAAGCAATTAAAGACAGTATGCGTATGTCTACCGCCGCGGCTATTATTGAGGACGATATAAGCGGCTGCATAGAGGCTTGCTTTAAAGACTTGCAGCTTGCAGGCGTGGAAAAGATAGACGAAACCGACGCGCTTATTATTAGAGCTGCACAGCTTTTTACAAAAGCAGACTTCAACTATAACAACCTTGCAGACAAATACAGGCAGAGCTACGACGCTCTTAAGATGTCTTTAGCGTTATCTGGCGAGTATAACGAGAAAGAAAGCGAGGGTAAATAATGTATGGAGAAATAACCTTAAAAACGCAGCTAAACGCAACAGAAACAGAGAGCGTAACTATATGCTGCGAGGTAGACAGCATAACCCAGAGCGAATACGCAACAGCAGGCGTTAAGGATATTAAACCGAGCTATAAATTTACTGTATGGGCGCATGAATACAACGACCAGACAGAGTTAGAGTACAACGGGCAGCGATTAACTATTTACAGGACTTATAAAAAGCCAAACGAGGAAAAGTTAGAGCTGTACGCAGAAAAGAGGGCGGGCAAGCGTTGAGTAACGAGAAAATAAACACAGCAGGCGCAGCTATAGCCGAAGCACTGGCAGAGTACGACCAAGAAATAGCAGACGCAACAAAGCGAATAACCGACGAAGTAACAAAAGAGGCTGTAGACTCTCTTAAGAAGAGCAGCCCAAAACTTACAGGCAGCTACCGCAAGGGCTGGCGTAAAAAACAATCATATGCAGACAAGAGGACAAAGCGGAATACTGTATATAACGAGACAGACTACCAGCTAACCCACTTGCTGGAATATGGACACGCAAGCAGGAACGGCGGCAGAGTTAGAGCTATACAACATATAGCACCTGTAGAGCAGGCGGCTATAGAGGCACTGCAGGAAAGGATAGAGGCAGCAGCGAGCAAATGAGACTAGAGACAATTATAGAACGCGCCCGCGCGCTGGGGCTACCCTTGGCAAAGGACGAGTTCAGAGAGACAAAAGAGACACCACTACCCGAGCTGCCGTATCTGGTATACATAACACCGCAGGACAATGTAAGCAAAAGCGACGACGGCGCAGTAGGAGTTAGGGCGACACAGGCGGCTATAGAGCTTTACACAGACAAAACAGCAGACAGCAGCTTAGAAAAAGAGGTAGAGCAAAAGGTATTATACGACATAGGCTTTAACAAATTCCAAGAGACAATACAAAGTGAAGATATGGTGCAGACGGCATACGAATTTACCATATACGAAAAAATAAGAAAGAGAGGACAGTAACAATATGGATAGCGAGAGAATAACGCTTGGCAGCGGCAAACTTTACTGCATTAAATTTACGGGAGAAATCCCAGACGACGCGACAATAGAGACAGAGGATAACCAGCTTGCACACATCAAAGGCGGCGCGTCACTCGAGTATACAGCAGAGAGCTATACAGCTAAAGACGACTTGGGCGTAGTGCAGAAAACTAAAGTAACGAAAGAAGAGGCAACTCTTAAGGCGGGCTTGCTCACTTGGTGCGCCACAACATTAGAGAAGCTATGCTCAACGGCAAGAGTTACAACTACAGAAAAAAAACGTACTGTAAAGATCGGAGGCTTAAAAAACCAGAAGAGCGACAAGTACTTAATTAGGTTTTTACACGAGGACGACGAGGACGGCGATATTAGAGTAACTATCGTCGGAAAAAACGAGGCGGGCTTTAGCTTCACATTTGCAACGGACGCAGAGACAACACTAGAGCCGACATTTACAGCGCACCCAATGGACAACGAGGGCACACTTATTATTTTTGACGAGGAAATAGTACAGAACGTATAAGAGATCAAAGCGGCTGCACTTGTGCGGCCGCTATAGAAAAGAGGTTAAAACATGGCAAACAAAAGTTTTGATTTTGGAAAATTAAAGCGTAGCTTTTATACTACCAAGTTAAAGGACGGCAAAACCCTTGTAGTGGAAATGCCTAAAAAGCGCACTTTTGAAAAAATGCAGATTATAAACGACATTGACACAGACGAGGCTAAGAGCGGCGAAGTATACGACGAAATGCTCGAGCTATTAGCGGAAATCTTAAGCAACAACAGAGGTAAAGAGCTTATTACAGCGGAGTACTTAGAGCAGGAAGAGTACGACATAGAGGAAATTATAGCGTACATTAACGACTATGCCGATTTTGTAAACAGTATTAAGAATAACCCAAACTAAAAATGCCGCGCTACCCGAACGGGCAGGCAAAGGCGGCAGAGTATACATACACCGCAGACACACGAGCAGAGAAATTAGTTATAGATTACTTAAATATAAGCATATTCGACGTGCAGGAAATGCCGATAGACTTATACCTATACTTTATGCGAGAAAGCTATATCTACACGCTTAGCCAGACGGAAAATGGTAGAAAGTATTTAGAGGACTGCTACAGAATGACACAGACCAAGCCGGACCGCAAAAAGATACGAGAAAAGATTAAGAGCCAGAAAGGAGCGTAACAAGTGGCAGGCAGTATTAAAGGTATTACAATCGAAATAGGCGGCGATACTACTAAACTATCTAAAGCGCTCTCTGGCGTTAATAGCTCGTGCAGCTCTTTACAGAAAGAGCTACGCGAAGTAGACAAGCTGCTTAAGTTAGATCCGACAAATACGGAGTTATTAGCCCAGAAACAGAAAGTACTAAAAGAGGCTATAGGAAGTACAAAAGAGAAGTTAGACACCTTAAAAGAGGCAGAAAAGCAGGTACAAGAACAATTTGAAAACGGCGAAGTATCAGAGGAACAATACAGAGCACTACAAAGAGAGATAGCCTCTACAGAGATTAAACTCGGCGACTTGGAAAAACAGGCAGAGGAAAGCAATAAAGAGTTTGAGAACACAGGAAAGGCAGCCGAAGAGACAGCAAAGAGCGTAGGCAAGATTGATACAGCAGCAAAAGCATTTGACACAGTAGAGGATAAAGCGGGCAAAGCGGCTAAGACTATGGCGCCTTTATCGGCAGCAGCGGCAGCAGTAGGCACAGGAGCCGTAGCGGCTGCTATGAACTTAGACGACGGCTACGACATAATTATAACCAAAACAGGCGCTACAGGCGAGGCATTAGACGACCTCAATAAGCGCATGAACAACATTTTTAAGGATATACCGACAGACGCGGAGACGGCAGGCACAGCAATAGGAGAGGTTAATACACGTTTCCAGCTTACAGGCGACAAGTTAGAGAGCTTATCAAAGCAGTTTATCGAATTTGCAGAGATAAACGAGACAGACTTAAATAGCAGTATTGACAATGTAGACACAATTTTAAATAAATTCAACGTAGACGCAGGACAGGCGGGCAACGTATTAGGACTACTTACAAAAGTAGGACAGGACACGGGACTATCTATGGACACCTTAGAGAGCTCGTTAATGCAGAATGGCAGCACCTTAAAAGAAATGGGGCTAGGCATTACAGAAAGCGTAAACTTGCTTGCTATGTTTGAAAATAACGGCGTAGACGCTACTACAGCTATGGCAGGCTTAAAGAAAGCTGTAAAGAATTATACAGCAGAGGGCTTAAGCACAGACCAAGCACTACAAAAGACAATAGACAGCATTAAAAACGCAAGCACCGAGACAGAGGCGCTAAGTATTGCACAAGAGACTTTCGGCTCTAAAGGCTTTGCAGAAATGGCGCAGGCCATAAGAGAGGGCAAGCTAAGCGTAGACGACTTAGGCGGCTCACTTGAGGACTACAGCACCACAGTACAAGATACATACGAGAGTACTTTAGATCCGTGGGACAATGCCAAAGTAATGCTTAACAACTTGAAACTTGCAGGCAGCGACTTAGCAGGCACTGCTTTATCGGCATTACAGCCAGCAATAGAAAAAGTAACAAGCACAGTACAGAGCGCTACAGAATGGTTTAGAGGACTAACCGACAATCAAAAAGAAATGATAGCGACAATAGTAATGATAGTTGCAGCAATAGCCCCCGCGCTGCTAATCATAAGCAAAGTAGCGGGCGTTATATCAACTATGATAAACGTAATTAAGGCTCTACAGACTGCAATAGTAGCAGTAAACGGCGTGCTTGCAGCAAACCCCATTATATTAGTTATAGCGGCGATAGCGGCACTAATAGCAATATTTATAACGCTATATAACAAGTGCGAATGGTTTAGGGACGCTGTAAACGAAATTTTTGAGTACGTAAAAGAGTTTATAGGCGGTGCTATTGAGGTAATAAAGGGCATTATAGGCACTATCTGGGACAAGATACAAGAGATATGGGGATTTATAGAGCCATACTTACAAGCGGCGTTTGCCTTTTTGCAGCAGTTGGGCGCAGATATAGCCCAGATATTTAGCGACTGCTGGGAAATCATTAAAGCAGTCTGGGACTTAGTAGAGCCGTATTTTTCTGCGCTATGGGAGAATATAAAAGTTATATTCTCGGTAGTAGGCGAAGTGCTGGGCGGTTTTTTCTCGGTAGCATGGGAATATATTAAAGGCGTATGGGACGTAGCGGTACTTTACTTTACGCTCATCTGGGAAAACATAAAAGTAGTATTCTCGGCGGTAGGCGAAGTGCTAGGCTCATTTTTTCGCAACGCGTGGGAGATTATTAAAGCAGTCTGGGACGTCGTAGCGGCTTACTTTGCTGCAGTATGGAACGCGATAAAGACAGTATTTAGCGTCGTAAAAGATGTACTTACGGGAGACTTTAAAGGCGCTTGGGACGGAATTAAAAGCATATTTGCGGGCTTTGCAAATTTCTTTAGTACGTTATGGGGCAGCGTAAAGCGTATCTTTTCGGCTGTCGGTTCGTTCTTTAGAGACACTTTCGGGGCAGCTTGGAACGCAGTAAAAGGCGTATTCTCTAATTTTACATCATTTTTTAGGGGACTATGGAGTTCGATAAAAAACACTTTTACAAATTTAGGTACATCAATCGCAAGCGCAATAAGTGGCAGTATTAAAGCTGGCATTAATGGCGTAATTAGAATTATAGAAAACACCATAAACGGGGCTATAGGGCTTATCAATGGAGCTATCAAGCTCATAAACAAAATACCAGGGGTAAGCATTAGCAAAATAAGCAAATTAAGCCTACCAAGGCTTGCACACGGCGGTATTATCGGAAACGGCGGCGCTATGGTAGCAGAGGCGGGACCGGAGCTCGTGCAAATGGTAAACGGCAAAGCTGTAGTAACACCACTTACAAATACGGCAAGGAACACAGCTATAGACACCGCAAAAGGCGGCAGACCACAGCAAATTACAAACAAGATCAATGTAAACATAGAGCATTTTGAAAACAACAGAGATACAGACATAAGAGAACTTACAGAGGAAATGCTAGAGACAGCCGAAGAAATGAAAGAGAGGGACGACAGAGTATATGCTTAGTAATTATTACAATGCGGCTAATAGCTTTACATATAACGGCGTTAATTCTCTCGATATGGGGCTTTTTATTACAAAGCAGAGCGGCGCGGACAACGCCGCCGAGCCTGTAATAGAAACTATAAATGTACCAGCGCGCGGCAATTTTGTAGTAGACAATCGCATAGACGAACTGGACAACCAGCAATTTAACGACTATGTACGAAAATACGTATGCTGCGTGGATATAGACGCCTTTAAGCTGGATTTAGAGGAACACGCCCGCAGGCTTTACGCTTGGCTCTACGGCAGCGGTATAGAGTATAAAAAACTCTATGACACTTACGACAGAGACTATTACACACTTGCATACGTAAGCAGCGGGGCGAGCGTGTCAGAGCTTGCTAAGCGCTTACTGGGACAAATAGAAATACAATTTAAGTGTAAGGCGTACAAAAGAGCACTAAAGGGAGACGAAACAATAACGATAACAAAAGCAGCCACGATAATAAACCCAGAGGGCTTTACAGCGATGCCATATATGAAAATATACGGCAGCGGTAACGTAACGCTCTATATAAACAATCGCGCGCACGGCTTTAAAAATATAGACGGATATATAGAGGTAGATAGCGAGAATATGAACGCGTACAAGGGCGATACATTGCAGAATAATAAAATGCTTGTGGGGGCGTTTCCTAAGCTGGCAGCAGGAGACAATAACATAAGCTGGGCGGGTAATGTAACAAAAATCGAAATAGTACCGCGCTGGTGCAAGCTATGATACCGATTTTATACGCTGCCAGCGAGACGGACTTTACAACAAACGGCATAGGCTTACTTACAGACGCGGTAAGCTGCACAGTAACAGAAGAGAGAAACGGGGCATATGAGGCGACGCTTGTATACCCAGCAAAAGGACACTTAGCGGAATATATAGCAGAGGACGCTATTATTAAAGCAAAGGCAAATGACACGGACGAGCCGCAGCTTTTTAGAATATACAAAAGCGGCAAACAGATAGGCAGTAATACGACGTGGAACGCAGAGCACATAAGCTACGAGCTCACGGGCAATCCTGTAGAGCGGTTTAGCGTAAGTGGGGTAAACGCAGAGCAGGCACTTAATAGACTGCTGGCAGCAGCAGTATTTAAACACAAATATACGGCCATAAGCGACATTACAACAGTAAACAGCACGAGTATAGCGGACGTGGTAAGCGTGCGTAAAGCACTCGGCGGCGTAGAGGGCAGTATATTAGATACGTGGGGCGGCGAATATCACTTTAATAACTACAGGATAGAACTATTAAAAGCGAGAGGCGCAGATAACGGCGTAACAATCGAATACGGCAAGAACTTAACCGACGCAAAACAAGAGCGTAACATATCAAATATAGTAACGGCCATATTCCCGTACGCGAAGTACACACCAGAGGGCACAGAAAACGAGGCATTCGTAAGCCTGAAAGAAAAGACTCTAGTACACGCAGGCGCAGCGAACTACGCATATAAGCGCTGCGAGATAGTGGACTTTAGCAGCGAGTGGGAAAGCGGCACGATTATAACCGAGGATATGTTAAGAACGAAAGCAGAGGCATACTTAGAAAAAATAAGCACCGAGCCAGATATTAATATTACACTTTCGTACGCGCAGCTCAAAAAAACCAAGGACTATAAAAATATACAGGCTATGGAAAGCGTCAAGCTATGCGATACAGTAACAGTACGCATAGACAAGCTGCAGATAGAAGCGACAGCGAAAATAGTAAAAGCGAAGTACGACAGCTTAAAAGAACGTTACGACACTATGGAAATAGGCAGCGTGCGTACCAACTTAACTAAGCAGCTTACAGCGACGCAGCAGGAAATAACAGAGAGTATAAAAAGAAGCCAGACACGAGCCGAGCAAATCAAAAAACAGATAGAGCAGACAATAGTAGACGTTACGGCAGCCATAACAGGAAACAGCGGCGGCTATGTGGTGCTCTACCCAGAGAAAAACCCGCAGGAGATTTATATATTAGATCAGCCAGAACTAAGCAAGGCTAAAAATGTCTGGCGCTGGAACCTTGCAGGACTGGGACACAGCAACACAGGAGTAAACGGCACATTCACAACAGCTATAACAGCCGACGGGCAAATAGTAGCGGACTTTATCACAGCGGGCGAGCTCACGGGTTCAATACTTAAAGCGGGCACAGTATACGCAGAGGCGCTAGACGTGGAATACAGGAACACAGTGACAAAGCACGCAGACGACGCCGCAAATAAAGCGTACGAGGACAGCTTAAGTAAGATACAAACGACAGCCGAAGAGCTTAAGCTATTATGCAAAAAAATAAGTGAAACGGCTATGCACAATTACGCAGCAGACTTTACGGACGACTTAAGCGCACCCTGGTATGCAAGCTCGACAAACAATGTAGTAGAAAGTAGCACAACGCTTGGAAGATACGCGAAAATAGTAAAAGCAAGCGCAAATTATAACAGCTACATACGCTGCGACACAAAGAAAACACCCGCAGGCACTTACAGAGTACGTTATAAAGCGGCGACTATGGCAGGGCAGGAAAACACAGCACGCGTACAATGTAGTTTTAAGACAACGGCAACAACGGCAGCAGGGGAGCTTAAATCGGACGGCTGGACAACATTTGAGCGCGATATAGAGCTAAGCAGCGACTACGACGGCTATATATACTTTTACGCGACAGTATCGGGTACAACAGTATTAATTAAAGACGTGGAAGTACTAGGACTGCTACGAGATTACGCAGAGGCGCAGCTTACAGTAAACGCAGACAACATTACGGCAGAAGTTAGAAGGGCACAGGACGAAGAAAAAGAGCTAAAAGCGTCCATAAAGGTAAATGCAGAGAAAATCGAAACAAAAGTAACAGCCGACGACGTTAGTTCGCAGATAGAGCAAAGCGCAGAGTCCATAAGGTGCCAAGCAAAAAAAATATCATGGAAAAGCGACAGTTCAGAGATGACAGAAGACGGACTGCTTACGTGCAAAGGCGCCAGTATTGAGGACGGAAACATTATATGCCAGTCCGACAAAAAAAACCCGCGTATAACACTTATTAACAACAAAGTACAAATGTATGCAAGTGCATATAATCTTAGAGGGAAAAATGAAGATGGAATTAACACACTGACAATAGGAAATAGTGAGTCGGGATTCGTTACATGCTATTCAAAAGGTGGGTATACAGAAGGAAAATATGGTAACTTGGGCTTTAGCGGCGTGTCAACAACAGACGGCGACAAATACTCAAACTTGTCACCAGACGGGCTATGGTGTACCGGTAGCAAGCACAGAGTCGTGCGAACACAGGATTATGGTGAACGCTTATTATGCTGCTATGAAACACCGAGCCCAATGTTTGGAGATGTCGGAGCAGCGCAGATAGACGAAACAGGAAAGTGCTTAATTTTTATCGACGAAAAATTTGCTCAAACGGTAGACCTGGAATATCTATACGACGTATTTTTGACAAAATATGGTCCGGGTGACTGCTACGTGTCAGAACGAACGGCATCTTATTTTATCGTAGAAGGGACAAAAAACTTAAAATTTGCTTGGGAAATCAAAACCATACAAAGAGATTATGAGAATTTAAGGCTCGAAGAACACGAGTGGGAAAATGACGACACAGATTATATATATGATGTATCGGCGTATATGAGCACATTACTTTATCAATTAGATTAATAAGATTAATAAGAAAGCGAGGAATTAATAACATGATTAACATTAAGGCAATAGCAACAGCAACAGACGGAAGCGTTAAACGTATGGCTATAACATACGACGTTATCAACGACGAGGGAAAAGTTACAAGCTCAAATGCAAAACTAAATAGAGCGGTAATAGACCAAGCAGCGTTGAAAGCTATAGATATACTTGAGCAGTTAGCACAGGAGAGTATTAAAGCAGCACTATCCGATAACACAGAGAACTAAAACGGAAAGGCAGTGACAACATGAGTATAGTTAATATTCAAAACATAAAAGTACCGATAGACGGCGCGCCGCCGTTTGAGTACATTATAGCCAAGCAGGGCGAAATATCCAGCCGACAAGTAGAGGTAACGTTACTACAGAATAACGCCATATACACAATACCGAGCGGAGTAAAAGCGCGTGTAAAATACTATAAGCCAGACGGCAACAAGGTAATAAATGACTGCACAATAAGCAACAATAAAGTAATAGTAACATACACGCAGCAGATGTTAGCGGCAGCGGGCACAGGCTTTGCAGAAATACAGTTATACAACGGCTCTAGCGTACTGGTAAGCGCAACATATTATACTAAAATCGCAGAGAGTGTATATACGGACGATATAGAGAGCGCGGACGAGAGCACGAGCTTAACAAAATTAATTATAGAAACAGAACAGGCAAGGGACAGCGCACAGACAGCAAGGGCAGCAACCGAAAAAGCTACAGACAATGCCAACACAGCTACAAGTAACGCAAACACGGCTACGAGCAACGCCACAAGCGCAGCAAACGCAGCCAATAAAGCAGCAACAACAGCAAATAACGCGGCAAGTGCGGCAGATATAGCAAAAAAAGCAGCCGACGAAGCAACCACAAACGCAAAGAGAGAAACAGAAAACGCGAAAAACGCTACGAGCGCAGCAAACGGGGCAGCAGGGAACGCGAACACGGCAACAACTAACGCGAACAACGCAGCCAACACAGCTACAGCAGCAGCAAAGACAGCACAGGATGCAGCGAAAGCAGTCTATACAGACAGAAATTACAATTTACTTGTAGGCGAGGACGGCGCAGTAACACTTATGTATAACGAACAGTAAGAAAGAGAGGGCAATAATGGCAGTACAAAGTATTGATTTACCACGCGACACAACTATGAAAGATATAGCGGCGAGTCTGCGAGCGATTGCAGGGTTTACGGCCGCAGACCTCGTTACTATGAAACAGGTAAAAGCGATAGTAGAGGGCAAAAAAGAAAAAGAAGTATTTGCAATAGGCGACCAGATCACAGTACCTTGGACAGATAAGGCAACAAATGTAACATACGCGGCAGTTATGGACGTCGTGCACTTTGGAGACGTAGAGCTTAAAGACGGCGAAACCACTAACGCTATGTTTTTACAATGGCATTATTGTACGCCATTCGGGGTACAGTATGACGCAGCAGAGGCAGAGGTGGCAACAGAGGCGACATTTAGCGAAAAATATAATTATTACACAAAAAACAAGTACGGCAGCTTTAGCCTTGCGACTGTAACGACAGGCGACGCTATTCCAGCGGGTACAACATATTACCACAGCGCAATTAAAGACCCGAGCGGCAATATATGCAGATATGGTTACAACCGCTGGAGCCATAGCGCTATGAGGCAGTGGCTTAACAGCAAGGCGGGCGTTAATGCTTGGTGGGCTGCACAGCATAAGGGCGACGTTAAACCCGCGGAGCTTGCGACAAAGGCGGGCTTTTTAACGGGCTTTGACGACGATTTTTTAAGCTGCTTAACGCCTATTAAAATCGTAACAATACCGAACACCATAAGCGAGCCAGATAAGAACACACCGACAGAAGTTACATACGACAAAATCTTTTTGCCAAGTATGGAGCAAATGTACTGCGCGCCACAGGCAAGCGGGGAGGGCGACTACTGGGAGTACTGGAAGAGAGCCAGCGGGAGTGCAACACCTTGTGAACAATGGCAAATATACCCAGAAGTGGTTACATACGCCATAGAAGACCACAATTCATCGCAGGGAGTCTGCATGCGTAGCGCTAGTCGTGGCATCTCGTGCATGACGTGGGGCGTGGATCGGAGCGGCAACGTCACCGACTCCGGTTACGCATACCACTCTATGCGCTGCGCGCCCGTTTGTGCAATTACGGGCACACCCGTAGCACAATAACGCTAATTCGACAGAATGGATAAATATTATAAAGACCTATGGAAAGGGGCGAAATAATGATTTTTGAGAAGCTAAAAACCAGCATTAAAGAGCAGCGAGAAAACGAACGCTTGAAAGCTACAGTACAGGAGCAGGCAGCGTTACTCGAGTATGTAGCAACTATGGCAGACATTGACTTACCAACGCTGGCAGATGACACAGAGAACATGGAAAGCGAGGCGGCAGAGAATGAGTAAAGCGGCAAAAAAATATAAGAGTTATTACGTAGCAGGCTGGTATAATGACGAAATGCTTAAAAACCTCGTAGGCAAGGGAAAATTAACACCAGAAGAGTACAAGGCTATCACAGGCGACGACTACGCAGAAAAAGAGGACGACGCCGAAGCATAAGAGATTAACAAAAGAGTTGCACAAAAGAAAAAATAAAAGGCGCGGCAGCGCGGAAAGGCGAAAAAATGAAAATAAAAATTTGCGCAACTATTGGAGTATTCGGCGGGGCTATTGCTGCTTTGCTGGGCGGCTGGACTACATCGCTTGCAACACTTGTAGCTTTTATGATTATTGATTATATCAGCGGGGTAATTGTAGCGGGGGTATTCCATAAGAGCAAAAAAACCGAAAGCGGCAGCCTAAAGAGTGTAGCAGGAGCAAAGGGACTTTGCAAAAAAGGTATGATTTTACTATGCGTATTAATTGCATACCGCTTAGATCTTGCGACAGGCGTAAACTACATACGCGAGGCTGTAATTATCGGTTTTATGTCAAATGAGCTTATAAGTATCGTGGAAAACGCGGGGCTTATGGGCGTACCTATGCCAGCAGCTATTACTAAGGCTATCGACGTATTGCAGAGCAAAGCAAAGAAAGAGTAAAAAGCGATTAACTAAAGAAATATACAAAAGAGTTTTACCCGAGAAAGCTATTAACACGAGCTTATAAAGAAAGGTAAAACCATTATGAACAAACAGGAATTTTTACAGTTAATCGTACCACTTGCGCAGGCAGAGGCAAAAAGAAGAAAGGACGCAGGCACAGGCTTTGTACTTCCTAGCGTGTGTATCGGACAGGCGGCATTAGAGACAGGCTGGGGCGGCTCCGGCCTTATGACTAAGGCTAATGCGTTTTTTGGTATTAAGGCTACTGCAAGCTGGGGCGGCAAAGTTTTTAACTCAAAAACGCAGGAGTGCTACGACAATGTTAATTACACAACTATTACAGCAGCATTTAGAGCATACGACACACCAGCAGACAGCGTAAAGGACTATTACGACCTTATCATAGGCAGCACGCGCTATGCAGCCGCAGTAAATGTAACAGACGCACGCACAGCGATTACAGCTATTAAAGAGGGCGGCTACGCCACAAGCCCTACATATGTAACAAATGTTATGGCAGTCATTGACAGCAACAACTTAACGCAGTACGATAATGTGGTAACAGGAAACGTACAGCCGCAGCCAGCGGAAAGCAAGAGCGCCGAAGAGCTGGCGCAGGAGATTATTAACGGCACATGGGGAAATAACCCAGAACGCCGCGAGAATATCACAGCCAAGTACGGCGCAGCAGCATACGAGGCAGCGCAGGCTATCGTAAACCAGAAAGCAGGAGCAACAGAACCGGCAAAGCCAAGCAAGAGCACCGAAGAGCTGGCGCAGGAGATTATAAACGGCGCATGGGGCAGCAATCCAGAACGCCGCGAGAATATCACAGCCAAGTACGGCGCAGCAGCATACAAAGCAGCACAGGCTATCGTAAACAAGCGCATGGGGTAAGAGCATGGCAGTTATGGGAGAAATCGAAGCGCAGCAGATCATCACAGCAAATGCAGCTTACCAGATTGTAGGCTGCGATTTGTGCCCGTTCTTTAAAGAGGATATAGAGCCACAAGAGAGCGTTAGAGAGGGCACTTATAACGCTACGAGGACGGCTTAACGAGTAAGTACAAAATAGCACCGCTGCGGCTGAGTAATAGGCATGTAACACGCAAAAGGGCTTGCGAGCCCAGTAAATAGCGGGGCTGCAGTTTATGTTCAGCAGGCAGCCGATGAGGGCAAATTCTAAATAAAACCAGTAAAATCAATACTTTTAGGACTCTTGCATTTTTGTGAGAGTCCTATTTTTTATATAAACAGACAATTGTGTGTTAAAAATTATTTCAAGTCTACGAGAAGTCTACAGAAAGTTACAATGTAGACTTGAGATTTGTGTAGACATTCCAATGTGTTTGAGGCATTGAATTTATAATAAAAATCTTTTATAATAAACTTAGAAAATTTATGAGGTATCTTATGAAAGATCAAAAATGGTATAACGAATTATATTTACAGTATAAAAATAAAACTGATGAAGAGTTATTAAAAATAGCAAATAGCGGTGAAGAGTATCAACAAATAGCAAAGGATGTAGCAAAAGACATACTTAGCTCTGATAGAACAGAATACTACAATAGTATAAAAGCAAAAATAGAAAATGATGAAAAAATTCAACAGAAAATGGAATTAACGAAAAGTCACCCATTATATGAAGATATTCATCAAATTGCTGGCGATATTAGATTTCTAAAGAATCTAATAATTGTTGGGCTTGTTTTAGGAGTGGTATTGATTTTAATTGGAGTTTTTGCAATGATATAAATTCACAATATAGAAGTCAAGGTTATCATTTGGAAATTCAATATGTGACAGATAGTGAAAATATAATTACAATCACTTATCATTTCCGTTTTTATAAATAATAGGAGAAGAACACATTATGAAAAACACACAGAACATTGCATCACTAATAGCAAAACTTGAATATGAAGTTGGAAGAGAATGTTACAATCCAAATTCATATGATGGATATACAGGAATAGAAGGTCTTGGATATAGATATCCTGTAAAAGTATATCAAGATGAAAATATGAGAACTTATCGTGGCTCTATTACTTCAATTTCTCCATCAGAAATTCATACTATGAAGTATGTATTCGGATCTAATCATTTATTCATCGGCAAAGGTATATATAATATACTTAATGAACTCGAAAAGAGATATGGATTAGATTTTGATAAGATGGAAGAAGAGTTGGATAAATCAGAAGAATAGGAGATTGCACTATGTCAACAAATAATAACCAAGACAAAAAATCCACAGATACCAAACCAAAAGGTGAAGTAAAAAACATCAATACTACAACCAAAGGGTTATTCGACTATCATAAAGAAAAGAAAGACATAAAAATAAGACAGATGATTGTTCATCTGCCTTTAATTATTTTTATATATGATTATCCTACTGGTATATAATTTTCTAAAATATAATGATTTGATTCAAGAAGTAATTTTGCATTTTCATTGTATTTGCTATAATTAAACATGATATTTTTTAATATATTTAAAAAATCACTTATGTCTACAAAATAGTTTGGATATGCTGCCTTTAAATTATCAAAAGATTTTACTGATACTAATACAGTATCTATTTTATTCTGTAATTCAACTTCTATTTTAGCATATATATTAGCAGCAAGTTCAAATTCAGAAGGCTTAAAAACTTCAATATTGAGCGATGGTTCTTCGTAATTTAATGTTAATAAGTAATAACCATTTTTTAAATTGAAATTTTTGTTATATTCAGTTATTTGAACTGCTTGATTAATAGCTTTCAATTTCATAATTATATTACTATTTTTATCAATTTCCATAATTTCACGAATCAATTCATCAGCCCATTCAGAAGTGTTTGGACAAACTGGCATATTTTCTTTAATGGCAAATAGTGATGATATCAATGTAAAAAATCTAAGAATATCCTTATTTCCGATACTTGATTTCAAATTTGTCTTTGTGTAAATACCCATCATTTCAACAGCAGTAGCCCATATATGTTGTAATTTTGTTCTGAACTGTATTTCTATTAACATATTCTTGTTATATGTTTCAATTTTGTCACTTTGAAATTGATATACCATATGATAACTTCTATAACCTGATTCTTTTGGATTTTGAATATAATCATATTCACGTTTTAAAATGTGACGTATACGAGAATTTTTATATCTTGATACTGCATCATATACCTGATCTATTGTATCTACGATAACTCTACATCCACCTAAATCTTGCATTTTGTATAATTGCATTTCAGGAAATCTTTCTATCTTTCCTGTTATTGACTCTAACCTTTTTAATCTTTGTACAACAATAGCATTTGGATTTCCTCGTCTTAATCCTGCATTTATTACATGTAAAGGATATGCGTGTGTAGCTCGCCAGTTATTTATTATTTCCAAAGCATTGTTTCTATCTTCTTGTGATGAATCTGAATTTGCTATTATTTGACCTGCTTTGTTAATTTGTTTTTTTGAATATATTGGTCTTGCCCATTCTGTTTTTGGTATTTTATTTGACATAGAAAGTCTCCATTCATTTGTGAGATTTTCTATAATTATATCATATATATCTTTTGGGCAGGTAGTATTTTCCATATTTTATAATTCCTTTCGGGTTAGAAATAGTATATTGGCTTGTTGGTTATATTATGTAATTCTCTATTTGAGTTGGAATTATGTTTGAATTGTTTTGATCGTGATTTGTTAAGGATTCGATATGAACATGTAATTACGTTGTCACGATTATTGTATTGTTTTAGTGACATAATTTGAAATGATATTGATTTTATTGAGGTCTGTTTAGTTACGAAGGAGAATGTAAATGTTAACAGAAGAAAAGAGAATTGAAAACCATGACAGAGTAGGAGTATATGAATTGAGCTGGACTTTATCACTTGAGAAAGCACGTTGGTTCGCAAATCGCTTCAGCTCATCGGGTTATCGCTAACTTGAAAAAGTAAATTCCAGTGCAGAAGTAAATTCCACACTCATTTAAAAGTTCTTGATTTTCTAAGAGTTTTATAAGCTCAA
>JABLTP010028559.1_pt1 | contig 25877 bp, 28 predicted proteins | sample 7160111 | NCBI WGS metagenome assembly JABLTP01 (sample SAMN14651227, study PRJNA627086) | human gut metagenome | isolation source: feces | host: Homo sapiens
GCCCTTTCACGGCGGTATCGGGGGTTCGATTCCCCCACCGGTCACCAAATACGGGCGCTTAGCTCAGCTGGGAGAGCGTCTGCCTTACAAGCAGAATGTCAGCGGTTCGATCCCGTTAGCGCCCACCATTTTTTTGCCCATTTTGCCTCAATATTGTAATGGCCCGGTGGTTCAGTTGGTTAGAATGCCGCCCTGTCACGGCGGAGGTCGTGGGTTCGAGTCCCATCCGGGTCGCCATTACGCCTCGGTAGCTCAGTTGGTAGAGCAAAGGACTGAAAATCCTTGTGTCCACAGTTCGATTCTGTGCTGAGGCACCAATACAAAAACAGCACCTGCTATTGCGGGTGTTTTTTTATTATCTGTATATCTATATCAGCTTAAACACATTTTTCAGCCAGCAAGGAGTGTTATCATGTTTGAAAAATTTTTCCATGAAGTAACCGGTCCCTACATCTGGGGTCTGATTCTGCTTTTATCCCTGCGTGCCATCTTCTCTTCCGTACGCAAAAAGGATTATCCGCACGCTGCTGCCTTTATCGTTGTAGCCATTGCTGCCGCATTCATGACAGCAAGCGCACTTGATATGCTTCCGCCTGCTATAGCAGAAATATTTGCATAAAAAAAGGCCGCTGCACAGCGACCTTTTTACAAGCAAAAACGCCGCTTTACGCGGCGTTTTTTTGTGCTTATTTTCAGTTGATGCCGGTTACATCAAAGCCAGTATCCTCAACAGCAGCCTTCAAAACTGCATCATCCATGCCTGCGCCCTCAACAACCGCATTATTGTTTTCCAGAGAAACAACAACACTTGTTACACCTGCTACAGCAGCAAGTGCTTCCTTAACGGCGCCAACACAATGTTGGCAATGCATACCTTCAATAGCAATAGTTTTAGTCATAATAAAATCTCCTTTGCAATTACAATTTTATAAAACGCAGTCTTAGTGCGTTAGTAACAACGGAAACACTGCTGCAGCTCATCGCCGCCGCTGCAATCAGCGGGTTCAGCAGCCAGCCGAAGGCTGTATAAAATACACCTACGGCAAACGGAATACCGACGGCATTATAAATAAAGGCCCAGAAAAGATTTTCCTTGATATTGGTCATTACACCGCGGCTTAAACGGATGGCTTTTGCCACATCAAGCAAATCGCTTTTAATCAAAACCATATCAGCAGCTTCAATCGCAATATCTGTGCCGGCACCGATAGCGATACCTACATCGGCACGCGCCAACGCAGGTGCATCGTTGATGCCGTCGCCTACCATAGCGACAATATGGCCTTCCTGCTGCAGCTTGCGTACCACCGCTTCCTTATCCTGCGGCAGCACCTGAGCAACAGCCTCATCAACGCCTACCTGTGTGCGAATCGCCTCCGCCGTCGCCCGGTTATCACCGGTCACCATCAGCACACGCATACCCATCGCCTGCAGCCTGCCAATAGCCTCCCTGCTTGTCGGCTTTACGGTATCCGCAACAGCAATACAGCCTAAAAGCTCGCCTGCACGTACAAAATATAACGGTGTTTTACCCTGTGATGCCAGCTTTTCATGATGCTCTGTCAATGCGCTTGTCTCAACATTAAGCGCCTGCAGCAGCTTCAAATTACCGGCAGCACATTCTGCGCCAGCGATTTCTGCCGTAACACCTTGCCCGGGTATTTGCTTATAATTGACTGCTTCCGGCAAAGCAAGCTGCTTTGCTTCAGCAGCAGCAACAATCGCTTCACCTAACGGATGCTCTGAAAGCTTTTCCAAGCCTGCGGCAAAGGCCAGCAATTCATTTTCCGTAACCTTTACAGGCAAAATATCCGTCACCACCGGTTTGCCCGCTGTAATCGTACCTGTTTTGTCTAAGATAACGGTATCAACCTTATGCGCCGTTTCCAAAGCTGTTGCCGATTTAATCAGAATGCCGCTCTTGGCACCACGCCCTGTTCCGACCATAATTGCCGTCGGTGTTGCCAATCCCAAAGCACAGGGACAGGAAATTACTAGCACTGAAATAGCTATCGTCAGTGCAAAATGCCAGCTTGCACCCAGCGCCAGCCAGATAGCCGCCGCAAGCACGGCAATGCCTATAACGGCAGGCACAAAATAGCTGCTCACCTTATCAGCCAGTTTGGCAATAGGCGCTTTAGAAGATGTTGCCTCATCCACCAGCGCAATAATCTTCGCTAAAGCGGTATCAGCGCCAATCGCAGTCGCTTCCATCTTAAAGTAACCGCTTCTGTTGACTGTGCCGCCGATAACCTTGTCACCGATTGTTTTATCGACCGGCAAGCTTTCACCGGTCAACGCACTTTCGTCCAAGGCAGCGCTGCCCTCAATAATTTTACCGTCCACAGGCACGGACGCACCGCTTTTTACAATCAGCACATCGCCTGTAACTACCTCCTCTACAGGAATTTCTCCCTGCAGACCGTGACGTTCGACAAGCGCCGTCTTCGGCGTAAGATTCATCAGCGCCTTAATCGCATCAGAGGTGTGGCTCTTCGCCCGCGCCTCCATAAACTTGCCTAAGGTTACAAGCGCCAAAATAACGGCACTCGCTTCAAAATATAAAGCATCGGCAAAGCCTGGCAGCAAATCAAGACGGTTATGGCCAAAGGCATACGCCATGCCAAATACGGAATACAAACCATAGATAAACGATGCACCGCTGCCAACGGCAATCAACGAATCCATGTTAGGCGCACCGCTTAAAAGATTACGCACACCGTGGATAAAATACTTGCGGTCAATAAAGAGTACCGGAATACACCACAGCATCTGCAGCAAAGCATTAATCAGCTCGTTTTCCTGCCCCAGGATAAAGCCTGGCAACGGCCAGCCCCACATGCGCCCCATATGCTGATAAAAAACAAGACCGGCAAAAATCAGCGAGCCGATGAGACGCTGCTTCATCTCCGCCATCTCCTGCGCCGCCGTATCCTGCTGCGGCACAGGCGCAGCGGCAGCTCCTGCGGCATGCACACTTGCACCGAAGCCCAGCTTTTCAATGCGGGCAATAATCTCCTTTTCATCTACAACACTTTCATCAAAGGTAACATGCGCATTATTTTTCAGCAGATTAACACTCATCTGCTCCACGCCCTGCATCCTGTTGACAACCTTTTCTATGCGTGACGAGCAGGCACTGCAGCTCATGCCCGTTATATCAAGTAACTGTTTTTTCATCGTGACTCCTTTCGCTTGCTATCTGTTTGACATAAAATTTTTTGTCTGCTATTATTATAGCAAACGCTATCTTTATTTCAAGAACGCACTATTTAGGTAGATAGTATGCAAAAAGATACTGTAAAGATATATAATTTTTGATGCACAAGGCAGACATATGATTTTTTCATAGCATCATTATATCTTAATCACCTTGCTCTTTGCAGAAAGGAAACTCCAAATGAAAGACACTATTAACGTCAACTGTCCCGTTGCCGCCACGCTGCAGCTCATCGGCGGCAAATATAAAGCATTGCTCCTGTGGCATCTGTCCGGCAAAATTCTGCGCTTCAACGAGCTGCGCCGCCTCGTCCCCGAAGCAACACCAAAAATGCTCACCCAGCAATTACGCGAGCTGGAAGGTGACGGCTTAATTGCGCGCAAAGTGTACGCCGTCGTGCCGCCTAAGGTTGAGTATAGCCTGACGCCGCGTGGCGAAAGCCTCTTTCCTATTCTGCAGGCCATGTATGCCTGGGGCAGCAAGCTTTTAGAGGGGGAAGGCATCTGCCCGGAATGCTCCATGAAGCCTGTGGAAGCAGAACATTGCTGTTGCCACGACAAAAGCGAATAGAAACGAAAAACTTCGGTAGAACGATGACTATGCTTACGATTTAGCCGAAGTTTTTACGTTTTTACTTTAAAACAGCCGAAATTTTTATCCACACGCACATCGCAACTGCCTTTCCGCCAAAAACAAACCCATGCAAAAAGCACGCCGTTGCCTGCGCTTTCGCGCAACCCACAGCGTGCTCTTATAATACTTAAAATCAACCGATTTCTGCTTCCTTTTCAGTACCGCGAACGTTGATTGGATGGTTGTTTTCGTCAACCATTACAACCTTCGGTACATAAGTTTTAGCTTCTTCCTCGGTCATAAGGCTGTAAGCGATGATAATAACAGTATCGCCAACCAGAACTTTACGTGCAGCAGCACCGTTCAGGCAGATAACACCGCTGCCACGCTCACCGGCGATAACATAGGTTTCCAGACGGTTACCGTTGTTGTTGTCAACGATTTGTACACGCTCGCCCGGAAGAATACCGGACAGCTCCAGCAGCTCGCTATCGATAGTAATGCTGCCCATATATTCCAGATTAGCCTGGGTTACGGTAGCGCGATGAATTTTGCCATGGTGCATAGTATAAAGCATATTATTTCTCCTCCAAAACTACATTATCAATCAAACGGGTGGTGCCGAATTTAACAGCTACAGCCAGCAGGTTGCTGCCTGCCATCGGAGCTGCTACAGGTTTCAATTCCGGCAGTGCATAAATTTCAACATAATCAATATCAGACATAGGCTCTTCTTTAATGGAAGCAGTAACAGCCGCGGTAATCTTAGCAGCGTCACGTTCACCTGCTTCGTACTGCTCCTTAGCAGCCTTCAGGCTACGGCTCAGTACCAGAGCTGCCTTGCGCTCCGCTTCATTCAGATAGGTGTTGCGGGAGCTCTTTGCCAGGCCGTCAGCTTCGCGGACAATCGGCATAATGCGCAGTTGGATATTGAAGAACAGGTCTTTTACCATGCGTTTCAGAACCTCAACCTGTTGTGCGTCCTTCTGGCCGAAGTAAGCACGGTCCGGTTGTGCCAGGTTGAACAGCTTGGTAACAACGGTAGTTACACCGCGGAAGTGAATCGGACGGGTACGGCCGCACAGAACCTTGGTAATATCACCGGTTACTTCTACCCATGTTGCATCTTCGCTCGGATACATTTCCTTCGGAGCAGGAGCGAAAACTACGTTAGCGCCCATGCTTTCTGCCAGCTTGCAGTCTGCCTCCAAAGTACGCGGATAAGCGTCCAGGTCTTCGTTAGGACCGAATTGAGTCGGATTTACGAAAACGCTGACTACAACAAAGTCATTTTCCATGTTAGCTGCTTTAATCAGGGATGCATGGCCTTCATGCAATGCGCCCATGGTAGGCACCAGGCCGATGGTCAAGCCCTGAGCTTTAGCTGCTGCAACCTCTTCGCGCAGCTCTGCAACTGTATGTACTAATTTCATTTTGAATTACCTCACTTTATTTATAAAAGTATTAATATAATTTCTCTAAAACAGCATCGTCAATCTTGAAGGTATGCTCCGAAGCAGGGAAGGTTCTTGCCTTAACATCGGCAATATATTCCTTTACTGCTTCTACGGTAGTATCATGCAGATTAGCATACTTTTTAACGAATTTCGGACAGAAGCCGGTGGAAACTCCCAGCAAATCGTTGCATACGAGCACCTGGCCGTCGCAGCCGTTGCCGGCGCCGATACCGATGGTAGCCATGGTTTTCAGCTCAGCGGTTACCTTAGCAGCCAGTGCTGCCGGAACGCATTCCAGCACGCAGGCAAAAGCACCTGCAGCCTCCAAAGCCTTGGCATCATCAATCATTTTCTGTGCAGCGGCAATATCCTTGCCCTGTACCTTGAAGCCGCCCAGCTGATTTACAGATTGTGGAGTCAGACCGATATGAGCGCATACGGGAATGCCGGCCTGTGTCAGACGTTCTACGAGAGGTACTACCTCGGAGCCGCCCTCCAGCTTAACTGCAGTGCAGCCTGTTTCCTTCAGGAAGCGTGCAGCATTATACATTGCATCAACAATGCTTGCCTGATAGCTCATAAACGGCATATCGCCAACTACTAAAGCAGTGCTGTTGCCACGCATAACAGCCTTGGTGTGATGAATCATTTCATCCATCGTTACAGGGACTGTGGAATTATATCCTAAAATTACGTTACCCAGGGAATCACCTACAAGAATCATGTCTACGCCTGCTTCGTTCACGTTGCGGGACATTGCTACGTCGTAAGCGGTTATCATCGTGATAGGCTCGCCCTTTTGCTTCATTTCTTTAATCGTTGCGACTGTTACTTGTTTGTTAGCCATAATATCCTCCAAGCAAATTTCTCAGCTCATCAGCTGCTTTTTCGTCAATAGTGCCATTAGCAAGGGCCAGCGAGGTTGTCGCCAGGCCCAGAGAGCAATAGGCAGGAATTACAGCTGCCGGTAAGGCAGCAAGATGTTTCGCTACCGTGCTGACATCACCGCGGGCAATTGGTCCCGTCAGGACCGCCGCAGGATTTTGCGTAGCCTGCAAATTAGCCGCTGTGCCTTTGAACAAGGGAAGCAGTGCCTCCCAGGCAGCTTCGTTGCTGCCGGTCCAGCGCGCCATCAGCTGCGCCGCCATAGCCTCCACCGCTACAGCGTAGTTCGAGCAGATACACGCTGCCGCATGGTAGGCCGCACGTTCTTCAGCCGGTACGCTGAACGCTTTACCGCCAAAAAGCTCTACGAGCTTTTTGCCTGCGTCCTGCGCTTCGCTGTCACCGTCCAACGCCATATACACACCTGCAAGCTGTGTATTGCCGCCGGCAAAGCTCTGCAGCGGGTGCAGGCTGCCTACGTGTGCTCCCAACTGCGTAAGCGGAGCCAACGGCTCCAGTCCCACACTGCCGCTCACATGCAGCACAACCTTAGCTGCAGGCGTCAAGCTTTGCGCCAGCTCCTCTGCTACCGTACCAATTAAACGATCTGGTACGGTAAGCAGCAGCACGTCCGCTGCCTGCCACAGCTTCGCATTATCCGTCGTCGGTACGCCAAACTGCTGTGCCAGCTGTGCGCTGTGCTGCTCGGATGCAGCCGTAATGCCGGCCAGCACGCCTGCTTCACGCAAGCTTGCAGCCAAACGGCTGCCGACACGGCCACCGCCAATAATACCAACCTTCAAGATTGCCCTCCCTTCTGACCACAGGAGACGCTGTGCAAATTCAAGTCTACGGAATTGCCGATTAATGCCGAAGCATATAAAAAAGCGCATTCCGGTACGGAATGCGCATAGTTAGCCTGTTTGCGTCTTCGTCCCGGTCTTATAGATCCAAGCGAGTATTGACTTAAAATTTTTCAGAAGTAAGCTTTACTGCTAACTGCTCCAGCTCATCCTAAATGCTACTGTGCATCAGTAAATTTTACCGCACTTATAATAGCATAGAAACGCGCAGTTTGCAAGCAAAATATGCTATAATGAAAGAAAAATGCAAGGAGGTCATCAGCATGCCCTATGTAAACATCAAAATCACCAAAGAAGGAAACGTTACACCCGAGCAGAAACGCGCTCTCATCGAAGGCGCGACCAATCTTCTGCACGACGTTTTAGGCAAAAACAAATCCACCACTGTTGTCACCATCGACGAGGTTGATACAGATAACTGGGGCATCGGCGGCATCCCTGTAACCGAAATCCGTAAAAATGCGGCAGCCAAAAAATAAATTTCTTCTACCTATTTTAATATTAACATCGTTAACCACAAGATAAGCATAGATTGACAGCTATAACCACAAAATATAGCTGTCAGTCTTTTTTTATGCTCAGCCCTCATGGTTAACCATACTATTTTGCTAGGTTGACATTAAAATTTTCACAGCGTATACTTAAGCTATAGCAAAGTTAACCATGTAGAATCTTAAGTTAACCAAAATACATTACGAAGGTGAAAATTATGAGTAAAGGTCTTTTCATTACAGCAATCGGAACAGATATCGGTAAAACATATGTTACCGGCCTGCTTGTTAAACGCTTACGCGATGCAGGCATCAACGCAGGCTATTACAAAGCAGCACTGAGCGGCGCCGAAGAACAGCCTGACGGTACCTGGCTGCCGGGCGACGCAGCCTTTGTTGCTAAAACTGCCAACATCCCTGAAAAACCGGAAAATCTTGTTTCCTACATTTATAAGGAAGCTGTTTCTCCGCATCTGGCAGCACTGCGCGAAGGCAATCCCGTAGAAATGGAAAAGATTGAAGCTGATTATCAGGCTTCCCTTGCCAAATATGATTACGTCACCATGGAAGGCAGCGGCGGCATCATCTGCCCCATCCGTTGGGATGAAGAGCATATCCTGCTCGAGGACATCATCAAAAAGCTTGATTTAGGTGTACTGGTAATCTCCAACGCAGCGCTCGGTTCCATCAATAACTGCGTACTGACCATCTCCTACCTCAAACAGAAAAACATTCCCGTCCGCGGCATCATCCTCAACAACTACGACGGCAACAACTTCATGCAAGCCGACAACAAGCGTATGATGGAAGAAATTACAGCGGTCCCCGTACTTGCCTGCGTACCGCCGAACGCCAGTGAACTGGATATTGATGTAGAAGTACTTAAAGGATTATATAAATAAAAATTAACAGCTCCCTTCAGTCTCAATTACACGCTCTTGCCTGCCCCTGCGGGGAAGGTGCCGAACAACGTGAGGCGGAAGGGGGAATAAACAATAATGACACAAAACTCAGGAGGAAGAAAAAATGAACGATAGAGTAGCAGATTTACAAAAAAGAGATTTAGCCCACATCTGGCATCCCTGTTCCCAAATGAAGGACTACGAAACCTTACGTCCTATCATCGTTGACCACGCTAAAGGCCCCTACCTCTACGCAGCCGACGGTACAGAATATCTCGATATCATCAGCAGCTGGTGGTGCAACCTTTTAGGTCACTGTAATCCCAAAATCAACGCTGCCATCAAAGAGCAGATTGAACAATTAGAGCACGTTATCTTCGTTAACTTCACCCACGAGCCTGCTATCAAGCTGTGCGAAGAGCTGGTTGATGTTCTCCCCAAAGGCCTGAACAAATTCAACTTTGCCGATAACGGCTCCTCTTCCGTAGAAATCGCACTGAAGATTGCCTTCCAATATCAGCTGCAGACCGGTCACCCGGAAAAACAACGCTTCATGTGCCTCAGCGAAGGCTATCACGGCGAAACAATTGGCGCTCTTTCCGTAGGCAGCATGGACCTGTTCGCACAAATGTACAAGCCCATGATGATGAACAACATCCATGTAAAGGCACCTGATTGCTACCGTTGCCCGTTTGCTAAAGACCGCGAGCACTGCCAATGCGAATGCTTCAAATTTGCTGAAGAAGCATTTGCTAAGTATGCCAAAGAAACAGCTGCTATCATCGTTGAGCCTATCGTTCAAGGCTGCGCAGGCATGCGTATCTATCCGCCTCTCTACCTGCAAAAGCTACGTAAGCTCTGTGATGAATACGGCGTACTGCTGATTGCCGACGAAATTGCTACCGGCTTCGGCAGAACAGGCAAAATGTTCGCCTGCAACCATGCCGGTATCACCCCAGATATCATGACTATCAGTAAAGCACTCACCGGCGGTTACCTGCCGATGGCTATTGTGTGCACCACAGACAAGATTTACGATGCCTTCTATGACGATTACAACAAAGGCAAGCAATTTATGCACAGCCACACCTATGCCGGTAACCCCATAGGCTGCGCTACCGCCCTCGCTGTACTCAAAATTATGAAGGAAGAAAAAATTCTTGAGCATGCTGCCAAAAAAGCAACCTACTTCCATAATGCACTCATGGATACCTTCGGATTTCACAAGAACATCGGTGAAATCCGTCACATAGGCCTGATTAACGCTATGGAGCTTGTTACCGATAAGGATAAGAAAATCGGCTTCGACGGCGACCTGCGTATAGGCTACGAAATTTACAAAAAAGCACTTACCCACGGCCTGCTGCTGCGTCCTTTGGGCAACGTCATCTACTTCAACCCGCCGCTGAATATCGAAAATAAAGATCTGGATAAGGCTATAGCACTGGCTAAACAATCCATGGATGAGGTTTTAAAATAAGGAGCGAATAAATGAAAGATTTGAGTATGAAAGAGCTGACTACTATCGCTTTATTAGGTGTCTTGATTCTGATTTCAGGTTCTTTTAAAATCCCTTCGCCAATTGCCGGTGGCGAATTCCAGTTATCTGCACCAATCGCCGTACTCATCTGCGCCTGCTTCGGCTTTAAACGCTACATTATCGCAGGTATCCTTGCAAGTATGCTCGGTATGATGCTCGGAATGCACAACATCATCAACGTGCTTGTACAGATGGTATTCCGCGTTGTTGCCGGTGGCACCATGGCCCTACTCGGAACCAACCTGCTTACTGTTGCTGTCAGCGGACCGCTCGGAACCTTCGCTGCCCGCCTTGTGCTGTGGCAGGTTACTGGTGTAAACTGGATGGTACTCACCGCCGCAGCCTTCCCCGGTATGATTTTTACCGCAGTGGCTGCCGGTGCATTTTATAAGCCCGCTCAAAAGCTGCTTACCAAGGTTGCTTTGCTCAGAGGCTGATAAATAACAGCAAAAAGAGGCTCTCCTTAGGGAGAGCTGGCGCCCGTCAGGGCGACTGAGAGGGGTCTGTATTCTTTGCGCTAAAGAATAACGTGAAGTTTTGCACACCCCTCTCCGTCATCGCTAAGCGATGCCACCTCTCCCCAAGGAGAGGCTTTTCATCAGCTAATTTTGCCAAACACCGAATTCAAAACACAAAGGAGATTTCCCTATGCCTTTATACAGCATCAAAATGCGCGCATCCAAAGGTGATTTACATGTCAGCGGCGCAGAACGCATTATCCTGCAAGCCGATATCAGCAACGCTGTCAGCGCCCTTACCGAACGCGCTCTGCACCACGGCCTTGGCCGTGCCGACTTCATCAATGTCAAAATGGAAGAGGTAGCACCGGAAAAGCTGGAATACCTTGACGCTCTGCCCGTCAGCAAACGTCCTGCCGACACGGTAGAAGAAACCTATAAAATCATGAAGGAAATGCTCTGCGAGCTGGGATTGGAAGCCAGGGCAGATGCATTAATCGACCTTCTGCGTCACAACCATCCTATGCGCGGTGCTGTACTCTATGACGTTGCCACCGGCACCAGACTTGAACCTGACCACGAGCGCGGTATCCGCGTAACCTATATGGACGCTGAAGGTGCAGCGAGCAACTGCAGCAGTAAAAACCACTTCCGCGAGGCCATCGTACTGGCCACCAAGGTTGTAAATGCTCCCGGCATTATAGCAGAACTGTGCCTTTCCGATGATCCCGATTACCTCGTCGGCTACCTTGCATCCTTAAAGCATGGTTATGTACGCCTCATGCCGATGAAGGAAATGGGCAATCCGCATGGCGGCCGTGTTTTCATCTTTGACAGCAGCAAGGCTAAAGCCGAGGATGCTATCAACTATCTGGAAAAACAGCGTGTGCTTGTACGCGGACTGCCTGTCGAAAAGCCCGCTAATCCTAATCCGGAGCAAATTTTTGCTGATGAGTTGAAACAGCTTAAGGAACAGAATCTTTACCGCTCTTTGCGCACCATGGACAGTGAGCAAAGTAAATACGTTGAAATGCAGGGACGCAAGGTTTTGATGCTTGCCTCCAACAGCTATCTTGATTTGGCAGCAGATACCCGCGTTAAGCAGGCCGCTGCCGAAGCTGCGCTTCAATGGGGTACAGGCAGTGGCGGCAGCCGTCTTACTACCGGCAATACCGCACTGCACGAAGCACTCGAAAGCAAGCTGGCACAGTTCAAGGGTACGGAAGCAGCACTGGTCTTCAACACAGGTTATATGGCCAACGTCGGCATTATTTCCGCCCTTTGCAACAGCGAAAGCGTTATCTTCAGCGACGAATATAACCACGCCAGCATCATCGACGGCGCACGTCTTTCCAAAGCGCGCATCGTTGTCTATAATCACAATGATATGCAGGACCTGAAAGCGAAAATCCTTGCTACCCCCTGCAGCAGAGGATTGATTGTCAGTGACGCGGTTTTCAGCATGGACGGTGATATCGTCGACCTGCCTGCACTCGTCGCCCTCGGCAAAAAATATCATCTGCTCACGATGATTGACGAAGCACATGCCACCGGTGTTATCGGTCAAACCGGTCACGGTACCGTTGAGCATTTCGGCAACACCCGTCCGGATATTCTCATGGGTACTCTCAGCAAGGCGCTCGGCGCAGAAGGCGGTTACGCCTGCGCCGGCAAGGTGATTATCGAATATCTCAAAAACAAAGCTCGCAGTTTTATCTTCGCCACCTCTCAGACTCCTGCAACGCTCGCCGCTGCGCTGCGAGCTACGGAAGTGCTGGAGGAAGAACCGCAACGTGCGCAAATGCTGCAGCATAACGTTAAGTTTTTCTTAAACGCATTGCACGCTGAAGGCGTAGAAGCCTACTCTCCCACCGCCATCATTCCTATTATCATCGGCGATGAGAAGTCCGCTCTGCAGGTTGCAGATGAGCTGCTGGCAAACGGCGTGCTCGCCCCTGCTATCCGCTACCCGACGGTAGCAAAGGGTACTGCGCGCCTGCGTGTTGCCCTCATGGCAACGCACACCGAAGCGGAGCTGTCGCAGACAGCAAAGCTGATTGGTGCAGCAATCAGAAAGTATAAAAAATAACGCACAAAAAAGGCAAGGCCTAGGAAACAAACCTCCTAAGACCTTGCCTTTTAATTTTTATAAACCAACTTTTTCAGGCACTGTTATTTATGCTCAGCCACATCCTCGGCATCAAGCACCTTAATTCCATGTGCAGAAAGTAACTTGGCGAACACGCCCTGCCCTTTTATCTTCTTGCCTCTGAAGCTGCCGTCATATATTTCTTTCACGCCACAGCTAGGACTGCGTGATTGCAGGATTGCCAAATCCACCTTTTTCTCCAAAGCAGCTGCCAACGCTGTCTGCGCTCCCTTGCGAAACTCCGCATCCACGCTTACGCCTTCCTTGTTCGTCACTACGCCGTCAACAATTTCTGCCGGTAAGCGAGGGGTAGACAGCCCGCCCAACTGCTCCGGGCAAACGCCTATAACCTCATGGCCTTCGATAAAATCCAACACGCTTTGATTTAAGTTATTACCGCCGTTATACTTACAGTTTTCGCCTAATAAGCAGGCACTCACGAGAATCTTCAAAGAAACATTCCTCCGTTATTGTAAAAATAAGCTGCTAACATACCGGATGCTAACAGCTTATTTTCATGTTTATTCTTCCTTGCTGATTTCCACAGGAATTTCCGGCAGCTTGCCGTCAATGCTGATGTTCTTATTGACCTTAGCATCGTAGGTTTCACCCTTAGCAATCTCCTGCAGGTCAATGCCGGTCGCACTCTTCACCGTATCGAAAACCTTCGCCATTACGGAAGGAACATTGCCAGAAAGACTGCCCATACCACCTTCGCCGTAAAGCGTAATCTTATCCACCTTACTGAGCGGAGCAGCAACCTCTTTTGCAACCTGCGGCAGCACCTCAATCGCCATCTGAGCCATTGCAGCCTGACCGTATTTCTTCATAGCCTCGGCCTTCTTATCCATAGCGGCAGCCTCTGCTTCGCCCTTTGCCTTAATCGCAGCGGCCTCTGCTTCACCCTTTACTCTGATAGCATAAGCCTCCGCATCGCCCTTGGCTTTAATAGCGGCAGCCTCCTGCTCCATAGAATATCTTTGCGCCTCTGCTTCACGCTGCCTCTTAGCCTGTTCAGCCAAAGCATCCTGTTCGACTCTGTACTTGTCGGCATCCGCCTGCTTCTGAATAGTAGCAGCCAGGATTTGCTCTTTAACCAGTACCTCCTGCTTTTTCAGGTCAGCTTCACGCTCTGCCTTAGCAATCTGTGCGTTCACAGTTGCCACCTCAATCGACTTTTGCTGCTCCTGCTGTTGAATTGCATAAGCAGCATCTGCCTCTGCCTTTTTAATATCGGCAGTACGCTTCAGCTCGCTCTTGGCAATAGAAAGCTCATTCTGACGCTGTGCAATCGCTAAATCAGCATGCACCTGTGCATCATTAGCCTCTTTCTTGGCAGCAGCCTCGGCAATAGCCACATCTCGCTCAGCAACAGCCTTGCTGATAGAAGCATCCTTGCGGATTTTCGCCGTATTATCTGCACCCAAATCGACAATCAGACCGTTATCATCAACAACGTTCTGGATATTGCAGCTCAAAATGCTGATGCCCAGCTTCTCCATATCCTTCGCAGCCTTTTTCAGCACTTCGTCAGAGAAGGAATCACGGTCAACGTTAATCTTCTTCAAATCCAGCGTGCCGATAATTTCACGCATATTGCCTTCTAAAGAATCCTGCAGGCTGCGCGTAATATCTGCCGGCTCCATATTCAAAAAGTTGCGCGCTGCCAGATAAATACCGTTTTCCTTATCAACAATAATCTTGGCAACAGCATCAACCTTAACGTTGATAAAATCGTTGGTCGGAACGCTTTGGCTGGTTTTGATATCAACGGACATCTGCCCCAGATACAGCATATCCACGCGCTCCAACAGCGGAATTTTAAAGCCGCCGATACCGATAAGGATACGCGGATTTTTCGTCAGACCGGAAATAATATACGCAACGTTTGGCGGTGCCTTTACATAACAGGTCTTAGCCGCAATAATAAATAAAACCAGAAAAATAATAACGAGAAAAACAATTCCATAAGTCAAAATAATTCCCCCTTTATCATCTAAACGCTTTAAATAAATCATAGCATAGGCAATCATAAAAGACAAGGAAATTATTCGTTACATTTTGAACATTAGCACAATGCTTTAAAAGTCTATGACAAAACCAGGGTTGTTTTTTTACGAAAATTAATCTGTCAGTCAAAAAACGTTTTGGGAAGATTTTTCAAAGCTTTGCGGTCTAGCTAAGTTATGCTAAACAGCAATTTACAAACACATCAAAATATACTCCAAGCCAACAATTAAACACCTCACGTTGACAACAAAATATGCTCGTGGTAAAATCATCATAATTTATCAGAGGACTTGTAGCGCTCAAGCTATTGAAGTGGGATAGGATTCAAACGAATTTCATCCCGCTTTTTTAGATAAATTATGGCAACATTCAACCCATAAAAGCTCTCATAGCTACTTATGTAACGAAAGGAGTTTTTAACAATGCAAATCAACAAACCAGAAAATACTTTACAAAATATTTCTGTCGGCAGCAAAGAAATCAATGCAGCGCGCGTAGCCTTTTTCCTGCCAGGCTTCGTCATTTCCACCTGGGCACCGATGATTCCTATGGTCAAAGCACGCCTGAACCTTGAAGCGGATGTACTTGGCCTTTTGCTTCTGTGCATCGGTATCAGCGCTTTTATCTTTATGCCTTTAGCCGGCGCACTCGTACAACGCTTTGGCTGCAAAAAAGTCGTCATCACAGGTGCAACGCTGATGGCACTAATTTCCGTGCTGCTTTCTTGCCTGCCAAACATCTGGAGCTATGCCATTGCGCTTGCATTCTTTGGGGCAGTCATGGGCGCAACGGATGTCAGCATGAACACCAATGCCGTTATTGTGGAAAAGCTTGCCGGCCGCAGACTGCTTAGCGGTATGCATGCCTTTTGGAGTATCGGCTGCTTTGCCAGCGCAGGTCTTTTCAGCGTACTGGCATCTTCAGGCTTAAATGTAACGCTCATCGCCACACTGCACTGTGCTATTGTTTTAGCGTTGCTGGCAGTTTTCGGCCGCCACTTACTGGATTATAAAAGCCCCGGCGGCGAAAAGGCCTTTGCTATCCCACGCGGCATTGTTATCGTTTTAGGCATTCTCGCCTGCATTTCCTTCCTTGTTGAAGGTGCAGTTATGGATTGGAGCGGCGTACTGCTCACCGAAGTGAAAAATATGGATATAGCGTTGGCAGGCACAGGTTACGCTATCTTTTCCGTTGCTATGCTCATCATGCGTCTTTTAGGCGATAAAACTGTACAGTTTTTAGGCGAACAAAAAGCTGTTATCGGCGGCAGCATCGTCACGGCAGCAGGCTTTGCGTTTGTAGTTGTTTTAGATAACCTGTATCTCAACGCCTTTGCCTTCATTCTCATCGGCCTTGGTTGTGCCAACATTGTCCCTGTATTTTATTCGCTCTTAAAATACCAGAAGGACATGCCTATCAGCGCTGCGGTAACTTCTGTAACCAGTTTAGGTTATACAGGTGTTATTCTAGGTCCCGCACTTTTAGGCTTTGTCGCCCACGGTATCAATATCAGCGCTGTGTTTGAACTGGTTGCCTTATTGCTTGTCATTGAAGCAGGAATTGCCAAGTACGTTTTCTGCAAGCTGAAAATGTAAAATACGTCATATAACACAACGAGCTGTTTTTAGCACCAACGCTAAAGCCAGCTCGTTTTTGATTGCAAAAGTTTTGGGAAGATTTTTCCCAAAACTTGGCGTTTTTGTATAGTTTTGGGAATTATTTTCCTAACAGCCAATCCAACGCATTAAATTTACGTATACCTGCATATTCCATTTCCGGATCATCATCTAGTGTCAGCAAAATTTTAGGATAATGGTCATTAATACTTTGCAGCGAAGCAAGCTCACGCTTCAACGTTTTCTCATCGCGCACCGTCGCAGAAACCTGATAATAAGTCATCCCCTTATCATCCATTGCCACAAAATCAACCTCTAAATCATCAACCTTACCGATATAAACATCATAACCTCTGCGCAAAAGCTCAAGATAAACAATATTCTCTAAAATATGACCTGCATCCATTGCCTTGCTGCCCAAAAGCACCTTACGCATCCCCATATCTACAGCATAATACTTATCTAAAGTCTTTAAATACTGTTTACCTTTGATATTATAGCGCTTACACTGGTATAACATATAGCTTTCCATCAATGCATTCAAATACTTTTCGACCGTTTTGGTATCTATCTTACGTCCATCTGAAGTCATAGTATCAGCAATCTTTTTTGTAGACAGGATATTGCCAATGTTATCATAAGCAAAACGCAGTACGCTTTCCAGCATCATGGTATCAGGAAATTTATTTCTTTGCGTAATATCCTTTACAACAATAGTATTATAAATACCATTAAGATACTCTCGAATAACACGCGCATCCTGCTTAATATCCAGCACATAGGGGAAGGAGCTTGTTTCTATATAGCTGCGATACTTTCTCGCCAGCTCACGCTCGTCACCGCTAGCTTCAACATATTCCTTGAACGATAGCGGCAGCATCTTTATTTCAACATAGCGCCCAGAGAGCAGCGTGGCAAGCTCACTTGACAGCATATACGCATTGGAACCTGTAATATATATATCCACATTCGGTTTTATATACAAGCTATCTACTACACGCTCAAAATCCTTCACATTTTGTATTTCGTCGAAAAAGCAATATGTCATGCGTCCATCAGACAAAATACGTTCTTTGACATAAGCATAAAAATTGCGTGGCTCTAATAAATCAATATAATCGTAGTCTTCAAAATTAATACTGATTATCTGTTCATTTGCCACTCCTTGCTCCAGCAAACAACTCTTATATAAATCCATAAGCGTAGATTTGCCACAACGACGCACACCGGTTATAACCTTAATAACCTTTTTATCGCGCCAATTTATCAGCTGCTTTAGATATTCCTTGCGCTTTATCAACTGCATTGCTTCAACACCACCTGTCTAAAAATTTTGCAGCACCTTTTCTTTGTCTATAGTTTAGCACATGCAGATTCGAAAAGCAAAAAGTTTTGGGAAAATTCTTCCTAAAACTTTGTTATTTTAAGTAGTTTTGGGAATTATTTTCCCAAAACTTAGCGGATTTGCTAAGTTTCAGACATACAAGTCGAAAACTTTATGTTTATAGAGAGTTTCAGACTTAAAGGTTGGAAAGCTTGAAAGAAAATGAATTTACACTTATGCTATACGTAAAGATGAAAATAAATCAGAAAAAGCTGCTAGCACGTCACAAGACCCGCTAACAGCTTATTTTTTCAAACAATATTATGCTTTACCAATTCAACAACATCGAGATTATGTTCCCTGATGTCCTCATCAGCTTCCATCTTATCAATACTCCACCAAGAATACTTCCTATCGCCTATCATAAAGCTATCTGCCTGAAGCTTTTTCGGCAACTTCTTAATAGTAGCCTGATATAAAGTATGCGCATAAACCTTTTGTACCTTATCACTCACAGAATATTTTGTCCGCAGTTCAAAGCCCTTGCGTTCAACAGAAATCAGCTCTGGTGCAATCTGTAAATCAGTACTCAGGCGCTTAATTATATTAGCAATATTCTCCTCTTCTACTACCTGTGTTTTATAATTAGGGAACAAATTCAACCCCCATCTATTATCATAGTAAAGCAGATAACGGTGAGGATATTTATTAAAGGTATCTTTGATAGCGATAAGCGAAAAAGGATGCTCAATTTCATTAAGATTTTCGATATCATGCTGCAGTAAATCTGCATTATATGTATTCTTTATTGCTTTTACCATTGCGCACCCACTCCAATAAAGGCCAAAGCCACCAACAATTATAACTATTACTTTTGCCCACAAGGAAGTTTCAGGCGAGGCAGAAAAACCACCATACATCACGAATAAAGCATTAGCAACGTTACAGCTTTGGTCTAGCTTTTTATATCCAATATAATCTTGTTTTCGTTGTAAAAGGGCTTCAAGTTTTGTACTATCAAGCAGTAACTGCAAAGAACTCTCTCCTTTACACTAATATAAATAAGTATATCACAGAGCCGTAATTGGAGCAAGAATATGATTATATGATGCTACAATACGTCAAATGCATCAGAACGAAAAATAAGCTGCCAACAAGCCTTTCACAACTTGTTAGCAGCCAAAAATCATTTTTTCTTATGTTTATTTTATATGTTAATTTAGATGATCAACTGCATACTGTGCTTCTTCTGGAGTATATCCGTCCCCCGCAGTTGAAGTAAGCTGTTCGTATAAACCTTGCTTAGACATAGGCATAATTTTATCATAGTTTTTTGCTGCTTTTAAAGCATTTTCTTTCCAATTAGTTTTTACATTATCAACTGCATACTGCGCTGCATCCGCTGGATATTTTTCCCCAGCGTCAGAAGTAAGCTGATTGTATAATCCTTTCTTAGAAAAAGGCATGGTTTTAAGATAAACTTCCGCACTTCTTAATGCATTTCTATGTTCTCTAGGAACTTTAGTTTCTTGTTCAACCTTAACATTATTAGTAGAAGTTTTATCAGAGGTTTTTGAATCACTTCCGCATCCAATAATATTTAATATAATCACGGCACTACAGAAATACAGTAAACTTTTTCTTTTTAATTGCATAATTTGTCTCCATTTACCTTTAATATTATTTACTAATATGATCAAAAACGTATTGTAACGCCTCTTTAGCTTGAGAAAACCTTTCCTCAGTCCCACTTAAAATAACACTATTTTCACTATTTCTCTCAGCCTTATCACTCCCCACACTTAACGGACTATTTGCAGTTTCAAACTCTATATATCCGCTTAATACCGTGGACTTTAATTTAGCTTGTACCGCAATAATAGATTTAAAAGGTATAACTTTAAAATTATTATCACCTAAGTTCCATAATCCGCCACCCGTTTTGTCAATAACAACTACACTTTCGTGAACATATAAGTTAGCGCCTCTACAATCCACAGCATATAATGCTGGGCCAAAAAACTCTTCTACTGGGCTAGGTCTCATATTTTCATTATTAGATGTAGAATTAGCACTTTTTAATGAATCAAATAAACCCATAATGAATCTCCTCCCACCATCATTAATTTTTGTGATACTCTTAAAGTATATCTATCACACCTCAATTATATTCCTTATATCCGTCACCGTCAACCCAAAGTGCTATCACCATGAAAGTATACAGATTTCTGTATGAAATATATCATTATAGGTAACGCATTTCCACGAAAAAGGAGATTTTACCTATGCCTTCATTATTACCAATATTCTCTCTACGTATTCCAGAAGAGCTGTTAGACGAAATCAAGCAAATAGCTTCTGAAAACTGTCGCTCAACGAATAAGGAAATTGAATATGCACTGATGCAATACGTTAAGCAATATCATAAAACCCACCAAGACGAAAAATAAGCTGCTAGCACGTCACAAGACACGCTAACAGCTTATTTTTATTGTTCTCGTTCAACCTCAAAGCTCTTTCCCAAAACATCAACGTCGGCGCTACGACGACTGGAACGGACAACGAACCTGTCATAACTTCCTTGTTCCTCGTAGTTATATAGTAACGGAGCAATGTGAATTTTTTCGCTGGAACGATAACGCGACTTTTTGCCAAAAAACGCTCCCCTGCTACCCACCGATAGCAAGAGAGCGTTCTCTTTATCTGCTTATTTACTTTTCTGCTTCAGCGCTCTTCACAACAGCCTTCGCAGCCTTTTCGAACTTGGTACGCGCCAACATCACAAAATGTCCGCAACCACAGCATTTCATGCCAAAGTCCATACCCGTACGGGTAATTTCCCACTCATCACTGCCACAGGGATGAGCCTTTTTCATTTTGACGATATCGCCTACATTAACATCCTTACCGGAAAGCATTATTCAATACCGTCCAAAGTCATTACGTCACTGACCTCATAGCCTGCTTCGCGAATTTGCTCAATGATATCCATACCATTATTATTGAGAGCGGCACGAATGGTAACTTCAGCAGTACCATCACCATTTTGCTTGGTAACCAGAGAAATAATATTAATGCCGTCTTCCTTCATAATGTTGGAGATTTCCGCAACAACACCAACCTTATCAGGTGCTTCAATAGTAATACGCAGGCAGTTGCGGTTCATACCCATAATTTCTACGATAGAACGGAAGATATCGCTGCGGGAAACAATACCGCAAAGCTTATTCTCTTGGTTAACAACCGGCAGAGCGTTAACTTTGTATTTATACAGCTTGTAGGCAACATATTCGATAGTATCATCTGCCTCAACGCTGATAACGCTACGTTTCATAACGTCTTTAACCTTCAGACGTCCCAGCAGATAATTAGCCTCATAACGAGAAAGGGTGCTGCTGTCACTGGGAGAAGCTTTGCCGATATCATCACTGGTAATAATGCCGCGTACACGCTGCATATCATCTACAACCGGCAGGCTGATAAGTCTTTTGCCACGCATAATTTCGCGTGCTTCCAAAATGGATTGATCCTCACGTATGGTAACAACAGGTTCAGTCATAATATCTTTTACTAACATATGAGTTTTACCTCCTTTGACTAGAAAACACAATCATTTTAATATAATCATTTTCACTTTAAGGCAGCTATGAAGCAACCCGACGCATTTGTATATTAATCAGCCGCCGAGATATGCTTTGCGAACAGCCTCGCTGCTTGCCAGCTCCTTAGCTGTACCGCTCAGAGTAATACGTCCTGTTTCCAGAACGTAGGCCTTATCAGCGATGGACAACGCCATATTAGCGTTCTGTTCAACCAACAGAACGGTAGTACCGCTCTCGTTGATTTCCTTTATTATATTAAAAATTTCCTTTACAAGCAAGGGGGCAAGACCCATAGAAGGCTCGTCCAACAGCAGCAGCTTAGGACGGCTCATCAGCGCACGGCCCATAGCCAGCATCTGCTGCTCGCCACCGGAAAGCGTACCGGAAAGCTGGTCCTTACGTTCCAGCAGACGCGGGAATTTTTTAAAGACATCATCCATGTCCTTGGCAATTCCGTCCTTATCCTTACGCAGATAAGCACCCAGCTCCAGGTTTTCCAGAACAGTCATATTAGCAAAAACATGACGACCCTCCGGAACCTGGCACAGGCCCATGCCGACAATTTTATGCGCCGGTACACCGGCAATATCATGACCTTCATATAAGATTTTACCGGTCTTCGGTTTCATCAGACCGGAAATGGTGCGCAATGTGGTAGATTTACCGGCACCATTTGAACCGATCAGCGCTACGATTTCACCATCGGGAACATCGAGGCTGATACCTTTGATAGCGTGAATTGCGCCATAATATACATTGATATCTTCAACAGTTAACATCAGTTGATAACCTCCTCGCCCAAGTATGCTTCAATAACGCGCTTGTTGTGTTTGATTTCTTCCGGAGTACCTTCGGCAATCTTCATGCCGTATTCCAGTACGTAAATACGCTCGCAGACACCCATTACCAAGCCCATATCATGCTCAATCAGCAGAATGGAAAGATTGAATTCCTTACGAATCCAGCGAATCATTTCCATCAGCTCTTTGGTTTCCTGCGGGTTCATGCCGGCAGCAGGCTCGTCCAACAGCAACAGCTTCGGTTCGGTAGCCAGAGCACGCGCAATTTCCAGACGACGCTGCTTGCCATAAGGCAGGTTCTTTGCTACCTCATGTGCTTCTTCCTCCAGATGGAAGATTTTCAGCAAATCCATAGCCTTTTGCGTAATGTAATCCTCTTCGCTGAGATACTTGCCATCACGGACGATAGCATCAGCCAGATTATAGGTTACGTGCATATTATAAGCAATTTTTACATTGTCGATAACGCTCAGCTCGGAGAACAGGCGGATATTCTGGAATGTACGCGCCATGCCCATCTGCGTAACCTGGTAAGATTTTTTACCGCTGCTTTGCTGACCGTTAAAATATACCTTGCCTTCTGTCGGTGTATATACACCGGTAATCATGTTGAAGGCTGTTGTCTTGCCGGCGCCGTTAGGACCGATAAGGCCAATCAGTTCTCCCTCGTCGATATGCATGGAAAGATTGGAAACGGCACGCAGGCCGCCGAAAACCATGGATACATTATCTACCTTCAGCAGTTCTGCCATTGTCCTTACCTCCTAATTTAAACATTTTCAAGCTCAATTCCTTGCTGCCGAACAAGCCTTGCGGACGGTACAGCATCAGGATAATCATGGTAACAGAATAGATAATCATACGCCATTCCGGGTAATCCGACAAATAAGCGGAAATGAAGGTCAACAAGGTTGCACCGGTAATAGCACCGGTCATAGAACCAAGACCGCCCAAAACAACCATGGTCAGAATATCAAAGGAACGCATGAAGGTGAAGGACGCAGGATGCGCCAGGAAGAAGTAGTGGCTGAAAAGTGCGCCTGCAGTACCGGCAAAAGCAGCACCGAAGGTGAAAGCCATTACTTTATATTTAGTAGTGTTGATACCCATGGTATCTGCCGCAATTTCGTTTTCACGGATTGCCAGACAGCAACGGCCATAGGAAGAGTTTTTAAAGTTCTTGATGAAGAAGATAATAGCTATCATAATCCAGAAGGTATACGCGAAATTGGTCATACGGGGAATGCCCATCAAACCGGATGCACCGCCGACATAATCAATGTTCAGGATGCAGATACGGATAATTTCGCCTAAGCCCAAGGTGGCGATTGCCAGATAGTCACCATCAAGGCGCAGTGTAGGCAAGCCAATCAAAAAGCCCAACAGGCCGGCAGCCAAGGTTGCTGCAATCAGACCTGCCTCAAAGGGCATACCCAGCTTAACCGTCATAATAGCACTGGTATAAGCACCGACTGCCATGAAACCGGCATGACCGATAGAGAACTGACCGGTATAACCGTTAATCAGGTTCAGGCTGACTGCAAGAATAATGTTGATGCAGATAAGGATAATGTTCAGCTCCCAGAAGGGACCGATGATTTCGCCAAAGAGCAGGCCTTGTACGATACCAAAAACGATAACGCAGGCAACTATGGCTTTTAAATCAAATTTTCTAATTGCATTCATACCATGTCACCTCAGACTTTCTCACGAACATTCTTGCCTAATAAGCCGGAAGGTTTATAAAGTAAGATGATAATCAAAATACCGAATGCTGCCGCATCACGGAAGGTAGAGGAAATAAAGCCGCTGACCATTGCTTCTACAACGCCCAGAATAATACCGCCGATCATAGCACCGGGGATAATACCGATACCGCCGAGAACTGCGGCAACGAAGGCTTTAAGACCGGGCATCATGCCCATCAGCGGATCAATAGAGTTATAGTAAACACCTACCAGCACGCCGCCTGCTGCTGCCAAAGCACTGCCAAGCGCAAAGGTAGTGGAAATTACACGGTCAATGTTGATGCCCATCAGCCTTGCAGCGTCAGCATCATAGGATACAGCACGCATAGCCTTGCCGGCTTTGGTTTTGTTTACGATGTAGGTAAGAACAGCCATCAAAATAATTGCACTCAACAGGATAACAATCTGCTGACTGTTAGCAACCAGTGGTCCAAGATGATATACAGTAGCGCCGAATACAGCGGGGAAAGTTCTCGGCTGCGGAGAAACCAGCAGAATCATGCTGTATTCCAGGAAGAAGGATACGCCGATTGCAGTAATCAAAATTGCGATACGCGGTGCATTACGCATGGGGCGGTATGCAACACGTTCAATAATAATACCTGCGATAGCAGCGCCTGCCATCGAGAAAATAATTGCCGGGATAAACGGCAAACCTAATTGGGTAGTAGCGAAAAAGCCAAAATAGGCACCCAACATATAAATATCGCCATGAGCAAAGTTTATCAGCTTAATGATGCCGTAGATCATGGTATAACCCAAGGCGATCAATGCGTAGATACTGCCGAGAGATACACCATTTATCAGCTGCTGAAAAAACTGATGGATAAAAGTCTCCATAATTTACCTCCCTAGAGATTTCAAAGATTTGTGTAAGCGGGACACGCTTACTTAAAGGAAAAGGCTGTTGCTACGCAAAACAACAGCCTCGTTGATTTAATCAGATTAACTACTAATGTAAACTATCAGGGATTAACTTTAGTTTTAAAGGTTTGTTTGCCATCTTTATGTTCGATAATTACAGCACTCTTGATTGGGTTGTGCTCTTCGTTAAAGGTTACTTCACCAGATACACCCTTGAAGCCTTTAATCTTAGCCATTGCTTCAGCAATTTTAGCCGGATCAGCACTGCCTGCATCTTCGATTGCTTTTGCAACCAGCAGAGTGGAATCATATGCCAATGCTGCAAATACATCCGGGTTGGTGTTGTAAGCTTTTTTGTATTCAGCTACGAATTCTTTGTTCAGATCAGAGGTATCGTCCGGAGAATACAGGCTGGAGAAGAAGGTGTTTTCCAGAGCAGCTTTGCCGGCAATTTCAGGAAGCTTAGCGCTATCCCAGCCGTCGCCGCCTGCCATAGGAACGTTGATGCCCATCTCACGAGCTTGTTTAACAATCAGCCCAACCTCCTGGTAATAACCGGGGATGTAGATGAAATCAGGTTTTGCAGCTTTGATTTTGGTCAAAGTAGATTTGAAGTCGGTATCTTTTTGCAGATAAGCTTCTTCAATTACAACCTGACCGCCGTTTTTAACAAAGTTCTCTTTGAAGAACTGTGCCAGACCTTTAGCATAGTCACTTGTATTATCGATATAGATAGCAGCCCTCTTCACTTTAAGTTCATTAGAAGCAAAGCTTGCCATTACAGTACCCTGGAACGGATCAATAAAGCAGGTACGGAAGCTGTAGGGTTTAACCTGTTTAGTTTTAGGATCAACAGTAACGTCCGGGTTAGTGCCCATAGGTGTAATATCTACAACCTTAGCACCATTGTTGATTGCACCGGATGCGATTACAGCAGAGGATTGGTTAGGACCGATTACTGCTACAACCTTATCCTGAGAAATCAGTTTTTGCATACCGTTGGTTGCTTCGGAAGCTTCAGATTTGGTATCAGCAACAACTAAAGAAAGTTTTTTGCCGCCCAGCACACCTTTTTCATTTATTTTTTTCAGTGCCAGGTCGATACCGTTTTTACCGGAGATACCGAAGGATGCGCTGCCGCCGGTCATTTCCAACAGGCCGCCTACCTTAATGGTATCGCCGTCAGCTCCTTTAGAGCCACCTCCGCAACCGGTCAGCGCGCTCATAAACATAGCGCCGGCTGCTAGTACAGATAACAATTTTGTTACTCTTTTCATGGTTTATTCCCCCTCAGAAATAAATAAATAAAATATATTTTTTATAGAGGGCGCATCTAGTAGACGCGCCCGGTCTAACTTAATAAATAACCCATGGA
>JABLTP010025914.1_pt1 | contig 24756 bp, 17 predicted proteins | sample 7160111 | NCBI WGS metagenome assembly JABLTP01 (sample SAMN14651227, study PRJNA627086) | human gut metagenome | isolation source: feces | host: Homo sapiens
CACCTGAACGGCGAAAAGGTAGACAGCTTTGTTGACTGCGGCACCAAGGTCATCGACAGCACCACCGCCGAGGACTACATGGCAACCCTGAAGAGCCAGATGGACGGCAAGGACGCTGCCGCATAATGAACATTCAGGAGCATTTTCGCTGAAAACGCACTCAACCGAGGCCTTGCGCCTCGGTTTTCCTGTTTTAAGCAGGTAAAAATCTTCGAACCGCTCGTGTCCCGCGCAGGCAAAACACAGACTGTCGGAAACGCGCGTCCGCGACAGCTTCCAGCGGGACAGTCTGATCTGCCCCGCTGTTTTTCTGCGCAGAAAACGGCAATCTGTATCCGTTCCTGTAGCCGCGCAACGATATACTGTAATCATATGATACCACTGGTATATCCAGTTCAGGCCCGACATACAGAAGGAGTATTATATGAACCATGAAATAATGCGAGGGAACAATTACGCAGCACAGATCTGCATTGACGGATACGACAGCAAGATCCTGTGCGGACGGCTTCAGAGCGCGGCGCTCGACAGCGAAATGTCATTCGGCAGTCTGATGGAGTTTTTCTGCGAGATGGAGCAGCTGCTCGATCAGACGCTCCCCATGCAGGCCTTCACCGAGCGGCGCACCTTCCGCTCCGTCCCGTCCGCCCCGCAGCAGCAGTCTGCCATGACGCGGACGCCCGGCCGGCTCGCTACCTTTATCGTGCGCATCCTGTTCCGGCAGAACGCCAGCTGGCAGGGCTCGGTCGTCTGGGTCGAGGGCAGACAGGAGGAGCGCTTCCGCAGCGCACTCGAGCTTGTTCTGCTGATGGACAGCGCCCTCACCGCACAGAAATGAGGCTGTCATGAAACGAATGCGCCTTGTCCTGACGCTTGCTCTGGCGGCCGTCCTGATCGTCAGCGGCGGAATGTTCATCCATCAGCTGCTTGACTACCGGGCCGGCGACGCAGCCTACGAGGAGGCCGCCGAAATCGCAAAGCTGCCCGAGCCTGCGTCGGAACCCCCGGAAGCCCCGGCCGAAGCACCCGCCGCGGAGCCGACGCCCGAACCCTCTGCCGAGCCGCAGACAGATCCGCTCGCAAGCATCGACCTTGCTGCCCTTCAGGCGGTGAACGCCGATGTGCTCGGCTGGCTGTCCATCCCGGATACCGCGATCTCCTATCCGCTCGTGCAGGGCGCGGACAACGACTACTACCTCGCGCATACATGGAACCGCAGCAGCAGCGCCGTCGGTGCGATCTTCATGGACGCGCGCTGCGCCTCCGACCGGAGCGGCTTCAATACCGTCATTTACGGTCACCGCATGAATAACGGCTCGATGTTCGCGTCGCTGAAATACTATAATGACCCGAGCTACCGGCAGGCGCATCCGCGCATCTATCTCGTAGACGCGAGCGGCAGCCACACATATGACATCTATGCCGCCTATGAGGTCTCGACCGAGGGCGAGGCCTACCGTCTGTCGTTTTCGGACGATGCAGAGCGTCAGGCATTTCTGAATGACGGTCTGTCCCGCTCGGTCATCTCGACCGGCATCACGCCGCAGATCAGCGACCGCGTGCTGACGCTGTCCACCTGCACCGGCCGCGGCCACGCGACGCGCTGGGTCGTACAGGCGGTCGAGGCAGACTGATCCGTCAGACGCCAAAGGAGCTGCGGCCTTTTCAGCCGCAGCTCCTTGTCAGTTCTATGGCGTCTATGCCGTCCGGCAGGAAGGGAACTCCCTCGCCGCTGCGCGAGCGCTGAAAATGCATCTCCTCGCCGGAGGGGGAAATTAGGATTGGAAAGCTGCCGCTGAGGGAGGTACCGACACCGGCGGAGAGATCCAGCCGAAGGCAGTCATCCTCCATGCGCCACACGCCGGAATAGACCTGCGTCATCTCCACATTATCCTCGAAGCGGTGGTACAGCTCGGCGATTCCTGCATAATCCGGGTCGCAGCCGCCATAGCGCAGATCCATCATCCAGTCATCGCAGACCCAGGTGCTGTCCGCCAGTCCCAGATCCGTGGGCGGCAGCCACCAGTCATCACCAGCCGGCTCCCAGTCCTCCGGATAGTCAATGCCTGCGGCAGCGCCAAAATCCAGCAGCATGGGTGCGTAGTTCACGCCGGTGGGCACGACGGGGCAGCCGGACGCATCGGTCAGCGGATACCACTTCACCTCCAGACCGTTGTTGGTCACAAGATTGATCTCCGTGTCCGGCTCATCCGGCCACTCCTCATAATTCACGAATACCAGCACAGGCTGCGCGTATTCTTCCCGATAGAGGACCTCGTCCGCCACCGGCCACACGCCGTTTCCCTGTGACTCCCATGTCACATGGTTCACGGCGAGGCTAGTGTTTTCGTCCCGGGGGACGATGCAGTAGAGCTTGCCGCTCTCTCCGCCGAGTATACGCTCCGCCGGGATCTCCAGCAGAAACGGCAGCTCGGAGACAAGACCGCCGCTGTTTTCGAGCAGCCAGTCGGTCAGCGGCAAGGTGTCATTCGGCTCGCGCTGACCGAGGCAGGCCACCGCGCCGGCCAGCTGGTCATCTTCTGCCATGCACGCCCGCAGCAGGTCAAGTCCCGACTCCGCTTTCTCTGAATCGTCTGGATCGTCCTTTGGTTCAGACACATTGCCCTTTCCGCCGGAAAGAGCTCCTGCCATGCCGCTGCCGCCTTCCGGCGGCGGCTCGCTTTGTCCGCCACAGGCAGTCAGGCTCAGCGCCAGTGACAGGCTGACAAGCGCCGCAAAAAAACGGAACAGAATCAACCGTTTCATTTGTCTGCCTCCTTTCAGGCAACACCGCACAAGGAAGGCGGCGGTGCTTTACGGAAATGATGCGGCATGGTTTAGAATGTTCCGCTGCGTCCGCTGCCGCCGCCACCGCTGCAGCTGCTGGTACCGCTGTCGCTGTCAGAATCCGAATGGATCTTGCTCCGCGTTTCGGTGGTATGGGTGTAGCGGTCGTATTTTTTCGTCAGCTGCAGGCCGCCTGCGGCAACATACTCATCGGCCTCCACCTTCTTGTGGACGGTCTGCATCTTCCACTTCAGCACAAGGCAGATGACGCCCGAGATCACGAGGGAGGACACTACGACAATGATGTACATCGGAAGCGTGCTCTTCCGCACGGGCTTCCCCTCTTCTGCGAGGGTCAGATACTCATCGCAGGTATCCAGATAGTGCGAAACGCCGCTGTACCATTCGTCGCTGCCGAAGTCGCTGAGGAAGGACTCCTCCAGCTGCTCCTGCCCATATTCGTTGAATGCGTTCTCCGCGTTCTCACCGTAAACAAACATAGCATAATCGCGGTCAGCCATGCTCAGCAGGATGATAATGCCGTCCCGCCCCTCGCCCATGCCAAGCTCATTGGCGTGATAGAGCTGATAGGTGGTTTTGTAAACACTGTCTCCGCCGCCGTACTCCGTGAAGTCATCCACAAAGGCAGCGTAAACGCCGCAGCCGTGGCGCTGAGAAATGTCCGCCGCCTGCGCCTCCAGCTCCGCCCACTCATCGAAGGAGAGCTTGTCGCTGAGGTCGAAGATGTAGTTCATATCGGCGTCCGTCGGCTCCTGTGTCTGCGTCTCGGTGCCTTCACCGGCGACTGCCTCGGTGTCTTCGCCTGCAACGTCCGTCGAAGCGTTTGCATGGATATAATTCTCCACGCTCTCCGCCATCGCGTTCACCGCCTGCGAGAGCGCCGTAGCGCTCATCGTCATATCTTTGCCGTTCCACGCGCGCTCGACCATATAGGGCGATACCGCGTCGCGGACAACGTCGGACAGTTCCTGTGCGCTGCCCCTCGCTTCATCGAGAAAGGAATATACGCACCAGTCGTTCTCCGCGAGCGTGTACGCGCCGTCCGCCGTGCTGCGCAGCAGCAGCGTCAGCGAAACACCGTCTTTCGATTCACCGCAGCCGTAGCCGGAATTTTCATAGACATAGGCCGCAATATCTTCGACGCTCGTGTTCTCGGACACATCCTCCTCCGTGAAGGCGTCCACACGCAGATCGACGCCAAGCTCCTGCGTGAGCTGCGGGAGCATCTTCTCTCCCTGATAGGTCAGCTCGACTGAGCCGAGCTGGTCGGTTTCATCATAGTACGCGCCGTACTCCGTCACCGCCAGGGCGGGGACACACAGGGTCAGCGCCAGAAGGAGCGCCGTCAGCAAGGCTGTTATTCTTCTTTTCATGTCCGTCCCCCCTGTCACATCATGAGCAGCGTGGCTCCGATCGAGCCAACGATCGAAAGGAGCGCCGCAATGCCGGCAAACATGCCCCAGAATTTTCCCCAGCTGACCGGCAGGTCGCCTACGAGCTTTCCGGTCTGCCCGTTCATGGCAAAGAGGAAATCCTTGCCCTGCCATCTGGTATTGAGCATCCACACCGGCATGAGCGCATAATGCACCTTGCCGCGCACCAGATCCGTGCTGCCGGCCTGACGAGTGCAGGTGTCATATCCCTTCACACTGTCGAGCAGTGCGGCATCCAGCGTTCCCATACAGCGCTCATCCGCACGCTCACGGCTCTCTTCTACGCTCACATCGTACTTGTCAGCAAGAAAACCGGGCAGATAGGCCGTGGAAAAGTTCTTCAATTCCTCGTAGTCATACGGCTCGATGGAGTCCATGTGGTCATCCGGCATTTTACTCGAGGCATCCACCGGCACCTTTTCAAACGTGACTGAGCCGGCACGGTAAACATCATAGTGCTCCGTTTTCGTGATCTCGTAATCGCCGGAGGTATAGCTGTGCGAGCGGGTCGCCTCATATCTGGCGTCGCCCTGCGCCTTGCCGTCAAACATCCAGAAGGGGACGTAAACGCCGCGTATCTCCTGCACATGATTTTCATCGGTAAAGGCTTTGGGCAGGAGAATTTTTCCCTTGCAGTGCTCCTTGAGCGCTTTGACTGCATCTTCCTTGCCGAGCCGGAACGGAAGGATGAAATCCGGCTTCAGTTCTCCCGAGAACTGCCCCGGCACGACCGTGGGGTTGCCGCAATAGGGACAGGATGTTGCCGCCGTGCTCTCGTCGCAGAGCAGCTCCGCGCCGCAGCTCGGGCAGCTGTATGCCTTCATGCGTTCCCCCTCCTCGCCCCAGTCCTCGCTGAAGCCGGAGGTATCCCAGTCTCCGCCGTCGGCGGAGGCTTCCTGTTTCTCTGCGGCCTTTTCCTCTTCCGCATGCTGCGCTGCCGCAGCCTTTTCTTCCTTCTCTGCATAAAGCGCCTCGATCTCTGCAACATCGTAGCTGGCGTCGCAGTAATCGCACTCCAGCTTGCCGGAAGCGCCCACAAAATGCAGTGGTCCGGTGCAGCTGGGGCATTGATAGTTGGTTACCTGTGCTGGCATAGATGGTTTCACCTCTTTCATTTTCTCCCATAACGGTGTCCGCAGATGCGGACACCGTTTCCTGTATTGCGGTCAGGGAAAGTCTGCCCTGCATCATTCCGCGTTTACTTGATCGTCATGCTGCTCAGGATGACGTCGGGCGCCGTGCCCGGAGCGCAGTCCAGCTTTCTCAGTCCGATGGACAGCGCGCGTCCGTCGTCGATCTGCGCAACGTACTCGATCCAGTCGTAGCCGATGTACTTGTAGGTGCGTCCATGGAAGGTGATGCCGCCAATCTTGCGGTCCGCGATATCCTGATAGTTCTCGAAGTCCTTCTTGTAGTAGTCGAAGTCCTCCACCTTGGCCCGTACCTCGAACCTGATGCTGCCCGCGCCGAAGGCCGTGGGATCGTCGTTTTCCACAAGGCACTTCTTTCCCTCGTCATACGACCAGCCGGACTTCGGGATCTTCGCCGTGATCTTGACCAGCACATCGTCATGTGCAAACTGAGTCACAGTCGCAGAGAAGTCCTTCGTTCCCTCGCTTGCGACGGAAGCCTTATCCGCCTCAGCTGCCTCGGCCTTCACCGTGTCGAGATACTTCTCGATGGCCTCATTGCCGGAGAAGCCGCTCGTGTTGAACGCGCTGACCGTGAAAACATTCGGTTCCTTTTCCGCGAAATTGACATAGATAAAGTGGTTTTCGTTGTCCTTGGAGATCCACTTGTAGTAGCGCTGGTTTCTCTTCATGTGGTCGCTGTACTCTTCCTTGACGAACTTGCCCTCTACGCCGAAATAATCGGCAATCTCCTCGTAGGTAGTGTCAAAAATGTTGTTATTGACCTCGTTCATCCAGACATAGCCCTTCTGCACCTGCTCCTCGGTCACGATGCCGGTGCCGTCAGGGGCGCTCGTGCCTGCCGCCGTGCCTGCATTGCCGCTGTCCGCCGGCATATCTGCACCGACAGCATCCGGCATGGACTTGCCCGCCTCGATCAGCGGCACATACCAGCTGCTGTAAAGAGCAGGCCACGAATCTTCTTCCATGTCATCCCATGCGGTTCCCCACGGACGGAGATAGATCTCATAATAGAACTCGTCGTCGCCGCTTTCATACCAGCCGTCGATCCGGATCAGATCCTCGTAATCCTCCAGACCCGGATCTATGATCCAGTCTGCGTGCTCCAGATCCACGTCCGTGAAGTAGCCGCTCTCGGACGTCAGCGTGCCGTGTTCGCCGGTACCGGCTGCGCTCAGAGTGACCGAAGCCTCGGCCATCGGGTCGTCCTTTGAATAGTCCTCGTCCCAGAGCTTGACGGTGCCGGTCTTATCCGCGCCAATGTCGATGCTGCCGCAGACGTCCCACCATTCGCCCTCCATGTCCTCGTAACCGCCCGAGCAGCCGCTCATCTTCCACCAGCCGTACCAGTCGCCGTTCCACCAGTCGAGCAGCGCATCGCCGGTCGCCGCCGCTTCGGAGCCGCCCTCCTTCTGGAATGTTATGGTAACCGTATCATTGCCCCAGAGGTCGGTCAGCGTGATCATACCGTCCTTGAGCGTGCCGTTGCTCTCCAGGCTGTCCCGGGTCAGCTTGAGTGTGCCGTCGCTCTCGAGCGTCCACTTGATGTCGGTCGCGTCGCCGCCCAGACAGAACACACCCTTGCCGCCGTCCTTCAGTTCGATGTAACTTTCGCCTTCATCAAAGATCTCACTCAGACTGAACCAGTTGCTGCCGTCGCCGGAGTATTCCTCACCGATGTATTTGCCGAGATTCGGGTCATCGGAGGCTCCGCCTCCCTTGCCTCCGCAGGCGGTAAGGGAGAATATCAGTATCATCACAAGAGATAAAACTTTTTTCATTTCTGACTCCTTTTACCGTCGGTTATATCAAACCGCTGTGTTTCGTGCCCTGCATCCTTCACAGCCGTGCCGCTCAGCTTTTCTGGATCACGTTGCCGTTCTTGTCCGTGAATTTTCCGGTGGCGATCTTGATGAGATCTACGAGCCAGCCGATGCCGAACAGACCGCCGGTGAACAGATAGAGAACGCCCGTGCCGATCTTGCCTGCATAGAAGCGATGGATACCGGCGCCGCCGACGAAGATGCACAGCAGCAGGAGCGTCAGCCAGTTCAGAGGCTTGTCCGCGCCGGGCGCGACTGCCGGCGCCACATAGTCCGCGACCGCCTCGCCGGCAAGGATCTTTTTGATGGTGTCGGTCACACCGTCGATGTACTGTCCCTGCAGCATCGGTCTGCTCGCGACACCCTTGATGCCCTTGCGCATAACGCTGTTTTTGCCGACGTCGATGCCGTTGATCGTAGCGCTGCTGCTCTGCGTGACCGGCGTGATCTTGATGTGCGTGCCGTTCTTGACGTGAAGCCAGATGGTAACATCCAGGTTCGGCTCCTTTGCGAAAACGATGCGCTCGCCGGGGACGCCGCCCTTGACGGAAAACGGCATCTGGAACGCCGAAGCGCGCTCGTTCAGCCTGTCATAGATCTCCCCGAGCGTCATCGCGTTGGGAATATCGAATTCGCGGGGAAAGGTTGCGGTTACAGAGTCCTTCAAATTTCCAGTCAGATTTGCCATAATCTTTTCCTCCTCTACTGTGTCCTGTTTTTTTGCTTCGCCTTCCCTGTGCAGAGCAGGCGTGCGCTGTGATTACTGCTTCCAGCTGAAGCGGGTCAGCGTTTCCTCCGCCCGGTACGCATCCGGGTTTTCCATGCCGCCCCAGTCCATGATCCGATCGGTGACAAAGTGCTTATAGCTCCCGGAAAGAATGAGTCCGGCCAGCATGCCCGCCAGAAAGATCCAGATCCGGTGCTTCATCCCACGATATCCCCATCGTCAAAGGGATCGCCGCACTCGGGGCAGAACTTCGGGGGATGCCGCGGGTCAGCCGGCTCCCAGCCGCACTTGTCACACTTATACTGCGGAACGCCGGCAGGCTTTTTCGCGCCGCACTCCGAGCAGAATTTACCCTTGTTCACCGCGCCGCACGAGCAGGTCCAGCCCTCGACGGCAGGCGTCGGTCTGGGACTGCCGCATTCGGGGCAGAACTTTCCGTTGACAGTGGCACCGCAGCTGCACTTCCAGCTGTCGCCGGCAGGCTTGGGCTCGGGCTTTTTGCTGCCGCAGTTGGGACAGAAGTTGCCGGTGATGCCGCTCTGGCCGCAGGAGCAGGTCCAGCCCTGCACCGCCGGAGCGGGAGCAGGCTGCGCCGCCTGCTGCATCTGCTGTTGCTGCTGACCCATCTGGAAGAGGTTCTGTGCGTTCATGCCGCCGGTCTGACCGGCCATGCCCATTCCCATGAAGGCCATGGCGGGGCCCGCGCCGGTGTTGGCGGCGGCCGCCTTCATCGCCTCACCCTGCGAGCCGACAAGGTGCGCTGCAGCGCGGGTGGGGTCCATAAAAGCCGCGTTACGCTGCAGCTCCTTGATCATCTGCTCGTCTTCCTCGTTCGCCTTCACACTGGAAACGCCGAAGGAGACGATCTCCATGCCGCGCAGATCGCGCCACTTGGAGGACAGCTGTTCATTGAGCGCATCCGCCAGCTCCAGCGTGTGGCCGGGCAGAGCGGAGTAGCGGATGCCCATCTCGCTGATCTTTGCAAACGCAGGCTGGAGCGCGGTCAGCAGCTCGGTTTTCATCTGTCCCGCGATATTTTCGGTCTTGTATTCCTCGCTGACGTTGCCGCAGACATTGGTGTAGAACAGCAGCGGATTTTTCAGCCGGATGCTGTACTCACCGAAGCAGCGGATGCCGATGTCCAGATCGATGCCGGCCCGCTGATCCACCACCCGGAAGGGGACGGGACTGGGGGTGCCGTATTTATTGCCCGTCAGCTCCTTGGTGTTAAAGTAGTAGATGCGCTGATCCTTTGGGGCCTCGCCGCCGAAGGTAAAGCGCTTGCCGATGTTCCGAAAGACGCTCTTCACGCTGTCGCCCAGATCGCCGGAGAAGATACTCGGCTCCGTGGACATATCATAGGTGTATTCGCCCGGCTCGGCGCATACATCGACCACCTTGCCCTGCTCTACGATGAGCATGCACTGTCCGTCCGCAACGGCGATCACGCTGCCATTGGTGATGATGTTGTCGTCGCCGCGCCTGTTGCTCGAGCGTCCCGTTACCTTTTTCTGCCCCTTCACCGCCAGCACATCCGCGGGGATCGCCTCGCAGTAAAAGTATTCCTTCCACTGGTCGGCCATCACGCCGCCTGCTGCGCCCAATGCCGCTTTGATAAGTCCCATAATCTTCGTCTCCTTTTTTATCTTGGGCAACACCGCACAGTGAAAGCTGCGGCGGCACTGCCCTGAAATCGTTTTTCTCCAATCAATGACTGCTGCTCCGCCGCCGGGGCTGCAAACCGCTGTTACGTCTCCGTCAGGAAGGTGTTTCCGCTCACAAGGAACGGATCCTGATCCGTGATGGGCCAGGTAAACCAGCTCTCGTCCCACGGCCGCTTCATAAACAGGCACAGCCTTGCGTTCTTCTCCGGGATGGAAAGCGAGAACCACTGCGGCTCGTCAATCCCGAGCGTACCCTCATACAGCACCGTATCCGTGATCCATTCTCCCAGCGTGCCGTCCGCATTCTGCTCGGCACTGCCTGTGCAGAACTGAATATCCGTCTCGTACCAGCGCCCCACCAGCAGGATTCTGTTCTGACCGCCCTTTTCCAGTGCGGTCATGGGGAGCGCCTCCAGCGGCTGCGCGACCTCCGCAGGCGGATCCCGCCAGTAAAACATCAGCGCATCGTCCGGCTCGTCCGCCAGAGTCAGCGTCAGCGTCTCCGGCAGAAAGCCGTCCGAGCGTGTGTAGACTGTCGGCGCACCGTCCGGGGCATCAGAGCGCCGGAGGTACAGGGTGTTCCGCTCTGTCAGCGCCGCAAGATACTCTGCGCCGGACTCCTCGGAAAACAGCCGTGCCGACCATGGTTCGCCGGAAAAGCCGTCCGACAGAGCCTCCTCCCGTTTTTCCACCAACAGCTCCTTCTGTGTCTCGTATTGCGGCGTATCCGTATCCAGCAGGCGGGCGCTGTAATACTCCGCCCGCAGGATATAGCCGCCTTCCTCGCCGTCAGACCACCGGCGCTCGATGTTCAGCAGAGAAGCCATGTGCTTCTCCCCGGCACCGGGCTCGCCGCCGGTCATCCGCCAGGTCCCTTCCAGATCTGCGATGCAGAGCTCTCCGCCGGAATCCGGCTTCTGCGCCGGTTCAAAATAAAACCGGTCTCCGTAAGGGGTCTCCAGCATCACGGAACGATCCTTTTCCATGCGTCCGTCCATGGTGACGAGCTCTCCGTCATAATCCTCTCCGGTCAGCCGCAGGACATTGTCCGCCCCCAGCCACCATTGGCCGTTTCTCAGGCAGGAGGTGTAGCCGAGGCCGAGCACCTCGCGGAACTGCGCCGTTCCGTCCTCGTCGAGGACGAGATCCGCCCACCATTTTTCCGTAGGCATCGTGCTGACCTCAGTACGGCCATAGGAGGGGTTGTAGGACTCATGCCGCACGGCGGTCCAGTAGCAGTCGTCAGGCGATGCAGGCGTCAGCAGCGGACTGCCTTCTCCTTCACCGCCTCCGGAAGGAGGAGGGACCGTGCCCGGCCGGCTGCCGCAGGCGTTCAGACAGAGTGCCAGCAGCAGCGCCGACGCCAGCGTAAGATATTTTCTGCCCATAGCGTTATCCCCATGCATCCGGCGCCGTGACCGGCAGACAGCTGCATGGCGTCCTCCTTTCTCGCATCATTTGTGAGGCTGCCGAAGGGTTTCGCTGCTCCGACTGACGCAGAACACGAATCGCCCGAAAGCATCAAAACTGTTATCGATGAGTGCGGCTCCAGTTTTCGCTGCCGCCGGATTTGGTGTAGTCATGACCGTTGGCGGCCTCCATGGCGTACCAGTATGCCCAGTGGCTCTCGGTCACGTCCGCAAAGGTTCGAAGCTCACCGATATGGCTGCGGATATAGGTCTGATCCGCGCTGCGTTCCAGCAGACGGCAGGTGACCGCCGCTACCTCGGCGCGGGTGATGGAGTGCTCCGGCTTAAAGGTTCCGTCCTCATAGCCGGTGACCCAGCCGCGGGTGGCTGCAAAGTTGATATATTTGACTGCCCAGTGGGTGTCCGGCACGTCGGTGAAGCTCGCGCTGCCCTGAGTCAGCTTTTCAAAGCGGCTGGCAATGGCGGCGAACTCAGCGCGGGTCACTGGAGCGTCGGGACGGAAGCTGCCGTCCTCATATCCGGTGACGATGCCGAACTGCTGCATATAGCCGATGTAGTTGGCCGCCCAGCAGTCCTTCGCCACATCGTTGAAGGTGCTGGAATAGGTCTTGTCTGCCTCGATCTGCTCGGTGAGCAGGCGGGCGAACATGGTGGTCACCTCGGCGCGGGTCATGTTGCACTCCGGTCCGAAGGTGCCGTCGGCGTAGCCAACCAGAAAGGCGTAGTGGTCGCGCCGGTTCAGCTCCGCCGCCCTGCGGTTAACGAAGGTCACAGGAGAATAGGTCTTGCCATCCATCGTGACGCGGGAACCGCTGACGGTCAGCTCATAAGTCTTGTCCGAGATCACATAACCCTCCGGCGCAGCCTTTTCCAGCAGCGTATAGGTGCCGCTGCCGACCCTGGTGAAGCGCACGATGCCGCTGGCGTTCGAGGTGGCCTGATAGGCCTCCCGTCCCCGGCTGTCCTTCAGCACGAAGGATGCGCCGGCAAGGGGCTTGCCTAGAGCGTCGGTCTTGTTTACCGTGATGGACGCGCTGCTGGAGCCGCCGCCGGAGCTGCGGGTGTAGGTGTTGGTGAAGGTCATCTTGTCCGCCGGCGCCTCGGAATCCGCATAATGGACACCGTTGTCGCTTTCCTCCCGCTTTGTGGCGTGGATGACAAGGCGATATTTGTTCGCGTCCGTCTCCGACTGCGTATCAGCAGGCAGATTATTGACAAGCGACGCATCTACATCTACGATATAGCCGGTTCGCTCCGGCAGGATGTGCCATACCGCGTCGTCATACGTCCAGTTGGCGCCTCCGGCGTTCTTTTCCCTGACATAGAAGCCCTCGCAGACAAGCGCTTCCACCGAATCCGCCGGGCCGGAGATGACCAGTTTGCCATCGTAATCGCCCGCGCCGTTGGTGGTGACAGCAGCCGTATAAAGCTTCTTCGCGTGCTCCTCCATGCTTCCGACGCCGACATCGAAGATCTCCAGTTCAAAGGTCTCCCGTCCGGGATCGTCGCTGCCGCCCAGCTTCACTGTCTTGGTGAAGGGGAGCTCATATCGGGTCTCGCTGTATGTATAGGTGTTGGTAAACTCCGCTTTTGTGTAATACACATCATTTCCGGGAACATGGATATTTAGTTGCATTGAGCCATATTCAATGTCATACCAGAAGGTCAGCGCATATTCCGCATTAGAATAGTTCCATCCCGGCTTGCCGTCATTCTTCTCCCTGAGCAGGAAGGTCTTGCTGTACCAGGCGACCGTATCCGTGCCGGACTTGGGGACGGCATCCCAGTGATAGGCGGTATAATCATTTGTCCACGGGACATTGAAAGAGAACGTTTTCTCCACATCGCCGACCCCGTTCGTGGCCAGCTTCAATTCCTCCACACCAATACCGTAGTAGGAAAGGGGATGCTTCTCACCCCGAGCCGTGTCCTCCACTTCAAATTCAAATGTCTCAGCTGGAGGTGTTTCCGTGCCGGTTTGCTGGACATGTTTCACGACCGAAATCTCCACTTTGATGTCTGCTTTTTCATACGTGTTTGTGTCGGAACTGCCCGGCACCTTGCCCAACTCATCTGCCAATGCCATAGGAACAAGCATTCCCATCACTGTCACAAGACAGAGCAGACGGCTCAGGAACTTCCCAGTGCTTTTCCGTTTTTTCATGTCGTTTCATCTCCTATTCTTTGAAATACTTCCGGCTGATTCGGCGGGTGCTCTCCGTGGGTCGGAGACCTCCCCTGCCACAACATCGCCGCGCACCTGCAATGCTTTCGCACAGGCAATGCACAGATCCAGATCCTCGCAGATCAGAAAGCATCGGTCGCACACCAGTCTGCCGCAGACAGGACAATAGTTGAAAATCTCTGCGGCCTCTGCCGCGGCCATTTCCCGGGCAGCCTCCCGTTCCCGCTCGTAAAGCGTGCGAAGGATCGTGCGCATCCCCTCCGACTCCGGCTCCGCGCCAGCTTTGGAAAAGCGGATGGGACTGCTGTGCCATATTCCACCGCATTCCTGGCAGCGAACGAGAAATCGAAACTCCTCTACGGTAGAGCAGTCTCCCATTGCCTCTTTCACGACCCGCTTCATCTATCCGTCCCTCCTCTCCGGGCAGTTCTTTCGATTGCGGCTTTGATGATTTATTCATATCAGTTTTTACAAGGAAAAAATATAGGCCTGAGTCATGTTTTGGGGGCGAAAACGCCAAAACATGACTCAGGCATAGACGAAATGCACAATGGCAAACAGTGGTTATTGGTTATTTCAACAATGAGAAAACAGCCCTGATTCGCGCGGCAACGCACCTTCCAAAGCGTTTCCTGCGCAAACGCACGAAAACCGAGGACATACACCTCGGTTTCCGCGCAGGAACTTTCTTCCTTTATTTACCGCCGCCCTGAAGCAGCTCCTCCAGCCGCTCACAGCGCCGGAGAACATCCAGATATGCCTTCAGACTGTCGTAGGAATTCACGCCCAGCTTGCTGTAGATATGGCTGTTATGCCCCTTTACAGTGCCCACGCTGATAAACAGCAGACCGGAAATATCCTTGACCGCATAGCCCTCGGCATAGTAGCGCAGGATCACGCGCTCCGTACCGGTCAGTCCCTTCGCCCGGTCGATCAGCTCGGACACAAGGCTTTCCACCTGCCACGGCAGGGCATCCTCGGACGGTCTCTCCCGCAGACGGCTGTGAAAATAGGCCGTCAGCTCGTCGATCTCCCGAATGCCCGTAGGCTGCCAGTCCTGCTCCTGACTTCTGGCTGCGGCAAAGCCCTGCGTGATCGGCATGGAAAAGCGGCGGGAAAGTGCGGCGGCCAGCGCCAGCATCCCCACAAGAAAGCCGAGGGAACCCAGCACCCAGCCGATGCGGGCACTCTGCGCCCGGTTGCGGTAGCCGCTCTCCGGCACCAGCGTTACTGCCGCCAGCGGATAGCCGTCCGCCAGCCGTCCGGGGATGATCTGATACTTGCCGAGATAGGCCGTATCGTTCCATATAAAGGTATCGTAGTCCCGGCCGCCGCGAATCTTCATCTCGCCCGAGGCCGACAGATCCGTTCCCTCCGTGCTGCCCAGCATGGCCTTGTCCAGAAGCAGGGTATCCCCGTTCATGGGCGCCAGCAGCATCACAAAGCTGCCGTAAGGGCCGGAGACCGTGCTGTGAGACAGTCCGAAGTAGAGCTCGCTCAGCTCCATACCGCAGACGCCGCGCACCGTTCCGCTCCCGTCCCGCACAGGGACGCACAGCAGCGTCACGTTCTCCCAGGTATCCAGCAGCGGCACCCGCTCTGTCCAGAGACAGCCTCCGGAAAGCCGGTCGCCCTCCCACGTCATGACCTGCCGGTAGCCGGGGATCAGGGACGTATCAAGCTCCGGATTCCAGCGGTTGTGCAGCTGCAGGCCGTTTGCCCGTGCAGCATCCACCGTTCCCCGGAAGCAGGCTGTGCTGCCGCTCGGATGGGCAGAGCGCAGACCGGAATAGCGCAGATACACTCCCATGCGGGAGGTTTTAGACTGCGGCAGCGATGTATTGGCTGTAGCATCCAGACAGAAATACACGCCGCTGCAGGTGCTCCCCGCCATGGTAGTCTCCAGCGAGGGGATCAGCGCAGTCTCCAGCTCTGCGATAAGGGCCGGATCGTCATTCAGCGCATCGAAGGAGAGACTGCGGCTGGCAAGAAAGCGCTCCAGTTCTCCGCTGACCGTTTCGGAAAGCTCAATGCCCTGCGCGGAGAGCGCATCCATCTGCGCGGTGAAGAGCGCAGCGTTGTTATTCTGCTGCAACGCCGCCGTTTCTCCAAACTGGCGCGCTGTGCGGGAGAGAACGCCCGTCACGCTCAGCAGGAGCAGCGCGGCGGCCAGCATCGCCAGCGCCATGCACAGCCAGTACAGCACCAGACTTCTGCCGATGCTGCGGTTGCCCACCGAAATATCCGTTTTGGCCAGATGCCTGCTCCGCAGCATGAGAATTCCCCCTTCCCTGTTATCTGTCATAGCTTTTCCGGAGCTCCTCCAGCGTGGTTTCCAGCAGCGTATCCAGTGCTGCCGCGCCCTGCTGCTGATACTGTGCCCGCCCGGCCGCCAGACGCAGACGCGCCGTTTTTTCAAAGCGGGTCTCCAGCGACAGATAGTCCTCCCGCTGGGGCGGCACATAGAACGTATAGTCCTGCCTTGTTTTCAGAAAGGCCTCATACAGCGAAGCATACATAGGATCTGTCAGCGTTTGAATAGCGGCAGGCAGGTCGCGGTCAAAGCCCTCCTTTGTCACCGGCATATAACCGAGAGAGGTAGCGAAATCCACGTTCCGCTTCGGCTCGGTCAGCCACTTGAGAAAGGTCATGCAGGCTTTTTCGCGCTCCGGTGTGGATTTCACGGTACAGATTCCCGTTCCGCGCTGCATGACCAGCTTTTCTCCGCCCTCAAAGATAGGACAGGGCAGCGAAATGATCTCGACCTTTTCGGTGCGGTTGTTCTCATCGGTCACTACGTCGGAATAGTACAGTACACTAGCAGACGAGGCGACGGATGCGATCACATCGCCGGTACGCAGCGGTTCGGTGGCGTAGCCGCTGCCCAGCCACAGTCCGCCGGTCAGCGCGGCTCTGGCGTAAGGCTTCCACGCGCGGGTAAACGCAGGACCGAAGGCGATGCCGTCCTTGTCAAAAAAGTTCTCTCCCAGCGATTCCACACCCACCTGAAAGTAGTTGAAGTGGTAATCGTGGACGAAAAAGCTCTTGCCGCCCGACCATTCCGCATATCGCTCCGCCATCGCGTACAGTCCCTCCCAGGTGGACAGCTCGTCCAGAGCTGCGCCGGTTTCGGCGGAAAAACGGTCGAAAGCCGTCTTGTTCACAAAGAGGATCTCCGTGGATTTTGCCAGCGGCAGAATGACCAGACGATCATCGACTGTCCCTTCCTCAATAAATTCCGGAAGGTAGGAATCCAGCTCTTCGTCTGTGAAATAGTCGTGATAATCCGCCAGAATGTTCTCATCCGGCAGGGCCAGCACGGTCTTGGGGTAGGACACGAACAGATCGGGCAAAGCGGGCGCGCCGGGGTCCTTGTAGGCGGCCGCCAGCACGTTTTCATGGATCACGCCGCTGTTGCTGACGCTGTCCACCCGCACACGAATGCCCTGCTCCTGCCCGACAGTACGGTTAAACTCATCCACCAGCGTATTCATGGGCGAGTTTACCTCGCCGCCGTAAACGTGCCAGAGGGTAATGGTGATCGGTTCTCTGTTGTTTTCCCCGCAGGCGGCGAGGCACAGCACAAGACCGGCAGCCAGCGCCGCCAGCATAAAAATTCGTTTTTTCATGGGTATGCCTCTTTCCTTTTCTTTCCTTGTAAAAGTAAGGTGGGATATGATACAATGGAACTGTAATCGAGAGGTCGCTCCCGCTCGCGTGCGGCTCGCTGACGAACGGAGTTCCCCTCTCGCTCCACGGATCATTTTTACGATGCCGAACCGGCTTCGGCGGCTTCGTACACCCTTCTTATACCACAGTTTTCAGATTCTGTCTGTCCCCTAAATCCTCGATTCTGGGTACAAATCGAAAAAAAATTTCAAAAAATCCGCGCTTTCATCGAACATCTGTTCTATTTTGGAGGTTTTTCCCATGAAAAAGCGTTTTCTGCCTCTGCTGCTGTCAGCAGTCCTTCTCCTGGCGCTCTCCGGTTGCGGAGAGGACACTTTGCTGGAAAAAAATGACCCGGTCACTATCGATTTCTGGCATGTCTACGGCGAGCAGTCCGGCTCTCCGATGGATGCGCTGGTGCAGGAGTTCAACAGCACCATCGGTCAGGACACCGGCGTCCGCGTGCGGGTCTCCAACCTGTCCAGTGCGGCCGAGATCGGCGGCTTTCTCAAGGAAGCGCAGAACGGCGGCGACCTGCTCAATATGCCCGACCTGTTCACCTGCCACATCGCTGACGCGGCCGCTCTGGGCGAGGAAAATCTGGTGGACTGGCGCGACTGGTTCACGGAGGAGGAGCTTTCCGACTTCGTGCCCGGCTTTCTTGAGGACGGCACGAGCGCGGACGGCAGGCTGCTGCTCTTCCCGATCTCCAAATCCACCCAGCTTTTCATGTGCAACGGCACCGGTTTCGACCGCTTTTCCGAGGCCTGCGGCGTGAAATATGAAGACCTCGCCACCTGGGACGGCTTTTACGACGCAGCCGCCAGATTCCATGACTGGTCGGGCGGCAGGGCATTCTGTGCGCTGGACTATCCCATCCGGGCCGTCGAGCTTCGCGCCATGGAGTGCGGAAGCGGCAATTTTTATACCGAAAACGGCTGGTACGACCCGAATAACGCCGTTTTCAAGGAGAGCTGGATGCAGTTCGCACGTGCGCTCGCTCAGGGGCACGTGGTGGTCTCCGACCTCTACTCCAACACGCAGGTGATGACCGGCGAGGTGCTTTCCGGTCTGGGTTCCTCTGCCGCGATCCTCTACTATAACGATACCGTCACCTATCGCGACGGTACGCAGGAGCCGATGGATCTCCATGTGCGGCCTATGCCCAGAACCGCAGGCCGCGACGCCCTGATGACGCAGGCCGGGGTTGGTCTTGGCGCCTGCAGGACCACCGACCAGAAGGCGGAGGCGGCGGCGCTCTTTGTCCGCTGGCTGACTGAGCCGGAGCGAAATCTGGATTTCGTGGCGCAGACCGGCTATATGCCGGTGCGCATCGGCGCCTTTGACGACATCGAAAATTACGACGGGTTCCCCGAACCGGCGGAGAGCTACCGGCAGCTCTATGCCGCGCTGAAAACCATGCGGGAGGACTATACTCCCGTGTCCGAGCCGCGCTTCGCGGACTATTACAGCAAGGTTTCCGTCCTCTACGACGGGCTGCGTCAGATGCAGCAGGAGCTGCCCCGGCGCGCCGCGTCCGGCGAGGATGTGAACGCACTGGCGGAGGAGACATGGGCGCTGCTCTGCTCCATCCGGTAAATCATCCCACGATTTTTGGAGGATATGGATCATGACGCGATCCTCTCTTTCTGAATTTCATAATATCCGCCGCTCCATGCAGAAGCGGCTGGCGTTTTATATGATCACTCTGGCTCTCATTCTGGCGGCAGCGCTGGTGGCGGGTCTGTTTTTCTTCAATCAGCTGAAAAGCCCCCGCGAGGAGCTGGTCACATCGCTGAACTTCCGCATGGAGGCCTTCGCCTCGGATATGGCATCTCTGTGGCGGAACGTTGCCGTCATGGGCATCCACCTCTCCGAGGACATGACCGCCATCGTGGAGGAGCAGACGCCGGATCTGTCGGCGGCGAGCTGGGATCCGGACACCGCAGAGCGTCTGCAGGGAGCCATGCTGGATTCGCTGTGTCAGTACGTCCGGCAGGCAGACTGCTCCGGCGCGTTTGTGATGCTGAACGCCTCTTTGAGCGGCGATGACTTCCGCAGCGGTCTGTTCCTCCAGCGCGGCAACTCTGCCCGCATGAGCAGCGATCTGCTGCTCTACCGGGGCATGGCCGGCGCCGGGCGGCAGAATCATGTGATGCCACACCGAAAGTGGGCGCAGGAATTCAGGCTTTCGGATTTCCCCGGCCTTGCCGAGCATCTGAATACCGCCTCCGCCCCCATTGACCGCGACTGCCGGACGACCGCGCTGCTGACCCTGCCGGGCACCTCGGAGCGCGCGATCCTGCTGACCGTTCCCATGCTGGGAGCGGACGGCACGGTATACGGCCTGTGCGGCTTTTCCATCAATCAGACCTACTTCTCCGCCCACCACATTCAGCCCTCCGGCATGAGCAGCCTTGCCTGCGTTCTGTCGGACGGCGCGGACGGTCTGGACGCTTCCCAAAGCCTCGTCACCTATCCCGCCGATGGCTTCTGCTTCGTGCCGGAGGAACGGCTGACGGAAAAAAGCATCCGGGAGGGATTGACGGCGTACAGCGGGACAGAGTCCTCCTTTGTGGGACTTTCCCAGCCGTTTCTCGCAGCTGTCGGAGATCCGGAGCCGCATACGCTCACCGTGCTGTTTCCCCGGCGCACCTATCACGGCATTCTGCTGAAAAGCGTTCTGGAGATCGGCGGACTTTTGCTGCTGCTGCTGTTTTTCGGCGTGGTCTGCTGTCTTTACTATACCCGCCGCTATCTGCGCCCCGTCATGCGGGACATCGAGCTTCTCAAGGAAGAGGACTGCGGCGGCGCGCAGATGACCTTCGACGAGCTTCGTCCCGTCTCCGCGAAGCTGCGCTTCCATGAGCAGACGATCACCGATCTGGAAACGGAAAAGCAGGGCATACAGCAGCGTGCCGATCTCTTCCGCTCGCAGAATGAACAGCTTCGCAGCGAAAAGCAGGATCTGCAGGGACAGGTCGAGAATATGCAGAATCAGGTAGAGGATACGCAGATACAGCTGGATGATTCACTCATGGAGATCCGCCGTCTGGCCTATCTGGGAAAAAAAGAGCTGGATTCGAAGGACTATGAGAACTTTCTGGCCGGCTATGCCCGGCTCAGCTCCAAGGAGCTCGAGATCTGCGACGCGTTGGCACGAGGCCTCAGCGCCCGTCAGTGCGCAGAACTGATCGGCAGCGCCCCGAGCACCATTGATACCTACCGGAAGCGGATCTACGAAAAGACGAAGATCCATAAAATCCGCCATCTCCAGCTCTGCTACGCGCTCATGCAGATGGAACGGGAGCAGACGAAACAAGAATAGCAAAAAAGGACCGGGACTGTCTCATTAGGAGACAGTCCCGGTCCTTTTTTCAGTTGTCGTCGTGCTTTTTCTTCCGGCCGAGGAACGCCAGTCCCAGAGCGGACAGTGCGCAGAGCGCCGCCCACAGGCCGCCGATGTCGCCGGTTTTCGGGACGCTCGACGTCGGAACCTCGTCCTTGATCGTGACGGTTTCCTGCTTCCCGGTCTCCTCTGGCTTTTTTTCGTCAGTGCCGGTCGGAATCTCGCCGTCCGCGATATCCTGTGCATCGACCGGCGGAAGCGGAGAGGTCGGGGTCGGATCGTCCGGAATATCTACCGGAGGATTGGTCGGATCGTCAGGCTTGGGATCCGGCTTCGGGTCGGGTCTGTGATGGCCGCCGCCACCGCCGCCGCCCGGATTGTCGCTCTTTTTCGTGTTGGTGACCGTGAAGCCGTTCTGCGCATCGCCGGAAACCGCAGTGTCATAGCCCTCTACCGTCTCCTCGGAGACCGAATAGGTGAAGCCGCTGTCCAGACCGGTAAACGTATGCGACCATGCGCCGCCGTCCTTGTCGAGCGACTTTTCGCTCAGCAGGGCCGTACCGATCACCGTGCTGCTGCCTGCCGCATCTGTGCGGATCAGATTGATGGTTACTGCGGACGGGTAGCTCTCGCCGCCCTTCCAGACCTTGTGTACGGTAATGTCGATCGGCTCCGTCGGGGTATCGTTTCCGTCGAGGATGACCTCGCCGTTCGTGCCGATGCCGCCACCGCGCGGCGCTGTGTTGCCCTGAATGAACAGCTCCGCCGCCTTTTCCGCCATTGCCCTGCCGTCTGCGGAAACGAGCGCCTTGAGCGCATAGCTCCTGCTCTCGCCTGCCGCCGGTGCAGCCGGGCTGCCCGGGTTTTGTGCGTCGAACCGTTCATTGCCGCAGCCGCCGAACTGTCCTGCGCTGATCAGCGCGTTGTCGCGGTACCAGGTGACCAGCGCTCCGCCAAGCTGTCTGCCGGAGAAGCTGCTGGAATAGCCGCTCTCCTTGGACAGGAATGCAAGGTCATCGCCCGCCTGCTTTGCGATGTTGCCGAATACGGCGCTGTCCGTACCGAGGGAGACCGTGCCGGTCGGGCAGGACCAGATGCCGCCGCCCATAATTTCTGCGGTATTGCCGGTAACGAGTGCCTTTTCGATGCGGATGTTGTACGGAGGCGTGCTGACATAGACACCGCCGCCGTTCATGCCTGCCTTGTTGTTTACGATAAAGCCGCCGCGGAGGACGACCGTATTCTGCGAAAAGCTGTAAACGCCGCCGCCGCAAGAGGCGGAATTGTTCGAGATCGTGCCGCCGTTCATGGTGAACCGGCCGCCGTCGTTCTTCGCCTCATTCGCAGTCGCAACGCCGCCGCCCATGCCGTTGCCTGCCGCACGGTTTCCGGTGATGGTGCCGCCGTTCATAGTGAATTCCGCGTTGTCCTGTACAAAGACACCGCCGCCGCCGGCGTTGACCGTCGCGGTCGTCGCGTTTGCGGTATTGCCGGAGATCGTGCCGTCGTTCATGACAAACCTTGCAGCGGTGCTCTCGTTATAGACGCCGCCCGGCAGGCCCACCAGAACGCCCGCGCCGCGGGTGCCGGTACCGTCGGAGATCGTGCCGCCGCCCATGGTGAACACAGAGCCTTCTTTGACCAGAACGCCTGCCGAAGCATTGTCCGCTGCCGCAGTGTTCGCCGTGATGCAGCCGTCCGTCATGTTCATCGTGCCGTTATTCAGAACGACCGCGCCGCTGTACTGGTTGGTGAACCGGTTTTCCGTGATCGTGCCGCCGTTCATGGTCAGAGAGCCGCCGCCGTCAACATAGATAACGCCGCTGTCTGCGCTGTCGCTGGCAAGGCCGAAAATTCTGCCGCCGGAAAGCGTCAGCGAGCCATTTACCTGTGCGAACCGGCCGCCGGTGATGTGATGGCACTTGAAGGTGAACGTGCCGTCCAGGATCAGCGCCGCGCCCTCCTCGATTTCGAATACCGGGCCGCGGAAGTTTTTGATGGTCGCAGCCGTGAGGTTTTTGCCTCCGTCCGTCAGCGTAACGGTTTTTCCCGCCGGAACGGTCACGGTCGCATCGAGCGCAAAGCTTCGGGTCGCGGTGATGACAGCGCCGTTCTCAGCGTTGTTGATCGCCGTCTGAAGCGTGGTCTCAGCATCGTCCGCATAGATCTGCGGGCCCTCGATGGACTGCACGGTATAAACCATAATCGCTTCGACCTCTGCCGGCATGCTATCGAAGGTAGAAATGGGGTTGAGTTTTACCTTCTCCTTCGATACCGAGACCTCGGATCTGGCCGCCTCGATGACAAAGGAGGTGATCGCCTTGTCGTTTGCAAAAGCGCCGGCATCGATTGCGAGCAGGCGGCTCGACTGGCCGTCCTTGCGGCCGATCTGTACGCTGGTCAGCTTTGGACAGTTGAAGAAGGCGAGTCTGCCGATCGACTGCACGCTGTCCGGAAGCACAGCCTCCGTGATGCCGGTCGCGCGGAAGGTATCTACGCCGATTTTCTCAATGCTCTCGGGCAGGACCAGTTTGCCGGTCAGGTTTGCTGCACCATTGAACGCGCCGGCTCCGAGCGACTCAAGATTTGCAAAGGAGGTTTCATCCACTTCAAACGGAACCTGCACACTCGCGAGCGCCGAAGCGCCGATCACGCGCAGATTGGAAAGCTCCAGACCCTCCAGCTCCGTGATGCCGGTATATTTTCTGGAAATATATGCCCGGCAGTTTGCAAATGCCTTGTCACCGAGACAGGTGACATTGCCGAGGCCGGTCACGCCGGTCAGACGGAAGCAGTGGTCGAAGGCCTCCTGCGGAATTTCGGTCACATTGTCCAGACCGGTCACGCGGGACAGGTACAGGCAGTTTTTGAAGGCCGCCCGGCCGAGGTTCGTCACGCTGTCCAGCGCGAGCTCGCCGGCGAACGGAACATAAACGTTGCCGTTTTCTCCGCTCTGATCGTCCGAGCCGAATGCGTAGCTGCCGATCTCTGTGATTTTTTCCGTGCCGGTAATGTTCGTCAGTGCGGAGCAGTGCTGAAATGCCTTGTCGCCGATGCGCGCGGATACATGGTTGAAGTCTACGCTCTTGAGCGAGGTCAGACCGGCGAACGCACCTGCTTCGATCTCGGTCAGCGAACCCGGCAGCGTGATGCTCTCGAGTGCGGTGTTCCGAAACGCGCTGCTGCCGATGACCTCCAGTCCCTCCGGCAGGTCGATCTGCGTCAGCGAGGTGCAGCCGCTGAACGCCGCCGTCTCGATCTCCCTGAGGGTAGCCGGAAGGCCTACATGCGTCAGCGAGGTACAGCCCATAAACAGAGAGTTGTTCAGGCTCGTGATCGGCGCCTGAATGTCCACGCTGGTAAGGTTCGTGTTGTTCTGGATACCGCGCAGAACACTTACCACATCATAGTTTTCATCATTCCAAGTTACGGACGCCGGGATGACAAGCTCGGACGCATCACCTGTGTAGTCCTGCACCGAAACGCCGCCGTCTACCACGGAATACTTGATACCGTCCTCGGTAGTGAAGTCGGTGACGCGCGCCTCGACCTCAGCCGGTGCGGCCTCGTCAGCCGGCAGCGCCGCCGGGGTTGCCGACGCTGACGGGTTTTCCGGTGCTGCCGGATTTTCCGGTGCTGCCGGGTTTTCCGGCGCTGCCGGGTTTTCCGGTGCTGCCGGGTTTTCCGGTGCGGCCGGGTTTTCCGGCGCAGCCGGGTTTTCCGGTGCGGCCGGATTTTCCGGTGCTGCCGGGTTTTCCGATGCAGCCGGGTTTTCCGGTGCAGCCGGATTTTCCGGTGCGGCCGGGGGCTCCGGTGCTGTGTCGACTGTGCTCTCCTCGGAAGCCGCAGCCGTCGATTCTGTTTCCAGCTCTGCCGCAAATGCGCTGTATGTTCCCATACCGAACGTCAGATTGAGCGACAGCATGACAGCAAGCAATCTCTTGAAATATCGCTGCCTGTTACTCATAATATCAGTCCTTTATCATGAAGTCTCACAGTTCGCTGTACCCGTCCGGGCATCGGCTCCGGTACGGTGCTCCCCTTGTATGATATAAGGATACCACGCAGCGGTTACAGAAAAAGATATATTTTCTGTAACCCTCTTCAAAATGTATCGGTAAAAATGCACTAAAACGCAATTGATTTTTTGTTATATATGTCCAATCCCTTATTTTCTGAACGCGCTTTCCCGGCAGCAGCCTCACCTTTTTCGAGGACCGCGACCGCTCCGACTATACCTTTGAGCAGCGCGAAGGCTATCAGGAGATGCGCCGCGCATGTCTGCGCAGATGCGCAGGCAGGACGATCAGGCGGGAAGGCAAGGCTGCATGGGCGCTTGTGACCGGGCATGGCGCTCGATACCGTCAACCGCATCACCGAGCTGTGAACGGAAATCAATCAATCGAACAGAAAAAGGGCGAAACCATGCGGTTTCCTACTCTGAATTTTGAAGCATTTTCGATTTCAGCAATCTTACGGATTCTGAAACTTATAAATGCATCTAAAACGCATTTTTC
>JABLTP010009973.1_pt1 | contig 24718 bp, 18 predicted proteins | sample 7160111 | NCBI WGS metagenome assembly JABLTP01 (sample SAMN14651227, study PRJNA627086) | human gut metagenome | isolation source: feces | host: Homo sapiens
CGGGGTGCGGTGCGCGGAAATCACCTGCTTCATGTACGGCACCTCGAACTGGTCGAGTATCTCGCATGCGTGCTTCATGGTCTCCCAATCGCTTGCCGATCCCATGATCACCGCGACTTCAGGCTTGTTGTCTGCCATCAAAACCTCCGAAGGATTTACGTAGACTTACGTGTTCCAGAACACCGTCTACTTTACTTACTCGGCTCGATGTGCAGCACGACCTTTCCGAAAACGTCGCCGTCGACCACTTTGCGGAACGCCGCGGGCGCGTCGGCAAGCGCGTAGGTGGAGTCGATGACGGGGTGCAGGTCGGCGTGTTCCACGAATTTGAGCAGTCGTGCGAAATCGTCACGCGAACCCATGGTGTTGCCTTGCACGCGAATGTCCTGGAAGAAGATGCGGGTCAGTTCGGCTCCAGGCTGGTCTCCTGTGGTGGCTCCGCAGATGGCGATGGTGCCGCCGGGGCGTACGGATTTGACGGAATGGCTCCAGGTGGCCGCGCCGACCGATTCGATGACGGCGTCGACCTTATGCGGCAGTCGCGTGCCGGTTTCGAAGGCGGCGTCGGCTCCGATGGCGATCGCGCGGTCTCGTTTCTCTTCGCTGCGTGACGTGACGAACACTTCCAGTCCTGCCGCATGGGCGAGTTGGATGGCCGCTGTGGACACGCCGCCGCCCGCGCCTTGGACGAGCACGGTGTCTCCCGGTTTCACGTTGGCCGATGTGAACAGCAGTGAGTAGGCGGTCAGCCAGCTGGTGCCGAGCGCAGCAGCCTCATCGAGGGTCAGGTTGGCGGGTTTGGCGAACACGTTGGCGCTGGGCACCTGGGTGATCTCGGCCATGGTGCCCGCGTATTTTTCGGATAGGATGGTGCGCCGCTCCCCCGGCATGACGCCGGCGCCGTCGGTGCCGACGAAGGTGTAGAGCACCACTTCGGCTCCGGCTTTCAGCCCTTTGCGAACAGGAATGTCCTCGTCGAGCACGCCTGACGCGTCGGTGCCGAGAATCATCGGCGTCTGTTCGGCGGAGAGTCCCACGCCCTGCAGGCTCCAGATGTCGTGGTGGTTCACGCTGGCTGCGGCCACGTGGATGGTACTCCAGAACGGCTTGGTTTCGGGCGCGTCCAGCTCCCCCACCTTGAGTTGCGACAGCGGATTGTCATAATCGGTTCCTGCTGCGTATACGGCTTTCATGGTCAGCGCTCCTTCGCGGTTTTTCGGTGGTTCGATTCATTTCATCGTTTCCATTGTGCCGCAGTTGAGAAGACTTTGCAGGTATTTCACAACCGACACCCCGGCAGAGGCATACAGTGGGATAGGATTTTCCGCGGTAAAGAAGACAGGTTCAGGGAAGGACAGTTGCGCATAATGACCGCTGGCATACTGGGTTCGATTCATTCTCCGGCGGATGTGCATGCCCTTTCTTCGCAACAGTTGCGTGATCTGTGCCTGGAGATTCGTTCCACGCTGTTGAATTACGGCCGGAAGCATGGTGGCCACATCGGTTCGAATCTTGGCGTGGTGGAGCTTACCGTGGCGTTGCACCGCGTGTTCGGTTCTCCACGTGACCGTTTCGTTTTCGATGTCTCCCACCAGAGCTACGTGCACAAGATGCTTACCGGGCGCGCCGAGGCGTATCTGGACGAGTCGCGGTTCGGCGAGGTGACGGGTTTCACCAATCCGTTGGAAAGCGAGCATGATTCCTTCGTGCTGGGCCATACCGGCACGTCCATCTCCCTTGCCTGCGGTCTTGCCAAAACACGTGATATGCAACATACCGCTGCGGGAGCAAGCGAAATCGGCAACGTCATCGCCATCATCGGCGACGGTTCGTTGAGCTCGGCGATCGCTTTCGAAGGACTGAACAACGCTGCCGAACAGGGCGGTAATCTCATCATCGTCGTCAACGACAATGAGATGTCGATCGCCGAGGATTTCGGTGGCATGTACGGCAATCTTGCCCGTCTGCGCGCGTCGAACGGAACCGCGGAGCTGAATCTGTTCAAGGCGTTCGGACTTGACTACCGTTATGTGGAGCAGGGCAACGATGTGGACACGCTGGTCGCGGCGCTTGAAGACTTGAAGGATATCGACCATCCCGTCGTGCTGCATATCCACACCACCAAGGGCTTGGGTTTCAGCGATGAGACCGAGGCGCAGGATGGTTCCGACGGCTGCAACCAGACCAATCCGCAGCCGCATGCCGGCCAATGCGAGGCGAATCATTGGCAGGATCCGGACAGCGCGCTCGGCAAGCCGCTTGACGCGCGCAAATACTACGGTCAGATGGCCATGGCTTCGTTGGAGTCCCGTTTCGAAAACGAGCCGGGACTGGTGGTCATCTCCCCCGCCACCCCTGGTTCGAATGGCATCACCCGTGATTTCCGTGAACGTGCCGGATCGCATTATGTGGACACCGGCATTACCGAGGAGCATGCGGCCGCGTTCGCCGCAGGCATCGCGAAGGCTGGAGGCCGGCCGGTTCTGGCGACTTCCGCCACGTTCTTCCAGCGTATTTACGACCAGTTGCAGCAGGAGCTGGCGTTGAATCATGTTCCGGCGACGCTGCTGATTTTCGGAGCGGGCATTTCCGGCGCGGACAATACACATTCCGGCACGTTCGATATGACGATGTTCGCCAACACGCCTGATGTGACCTGTCTGGCACCGACCAGCGGAGAGCAGATGCTGGACATGCTTGCATGGGCCACGGGGCCGTCTGATCATGGTGTGACGGCTATCCGCATGCCCGGCGAGCAGATTCTTGCCATGGAGCGTTCCGCCGATATGGCGTTCGACCCGGCCGAACGTGCCGCCGCGCACGAAACGACGATCGATATTACCGGCGATTGCCCTTTCACGCGGTACCAGATCGTGCGTCCGGGACGTGAAGTGGCGATTCTCGGCTTGGGCAATACACTGCCGTTGGCGGCCGAGGTGGCGGCAACGCTCGAAAACGACGACGATATCAATGCGACGCTTATCGACGCGCAGCAGTATTCCGCGATGGATGGCGAGCTGCTTGACGTGCTCGCCGACGGCCATCGTGTGGTGGTCACGCTGGAAGATGGGCAGCTGGAAGGCGGCTGGGGTGAGAAGGTGACCGCGTTCTACGCGAATTCCACCAATCCAAAGGCGGCCACTGTGCATGCGCTCAATTTCGGCGCATCGAAAGAATTCACCGATCGTGTGCCCCTTGCCGAGCTTGATGAACGTTACGGGCTGACTGTGGAAGCGGTGGCTGATCGCATTCGCCGCGTCTTGGCCCGTTAATCACGCAACTAGCCGGCACCGTCAAAAATCGACAGGGAACGTCGAACAATCGCGAAATGCCGGCCCACGCTGAACAGCACATGGCCGACCATAGGCATTATTGTCAATCGCAATCGCTATTGCTCGTTCTTGATGGCGTCCAACGCAGGAATCTTCACAGCCTTATTAGCTGGCCCCAAACCGGCGAGTATGCCCACCAGAATTGAAAACAGCACGGCCACGACAAACAGCCACCATGGAATCACGGAGATTCGGCTCACGTCGTCACCGCCCATAATCGCTTTGCCTACGTTTTCCATACTGAATCCACCAAACGACAGCAGATTGATGCTCAGCGACCCCAAGGCGGAAATCAGACAGGCGATAAGTCCACCGACCAGACCGATGGCACCTGCTTCACATAGGAACATCGTGCGAATATCCTTCACATAGCAGCCGAGCGCCTTCATAATGCCGATTTCCCGAGTGCGTTCCGACACGGACATAATCATGGTGTTGGCGATGCCGATGGCCGCCACCAGGAATGACACCGCGCCAATGCCTCCCAATGCGAGCTGGATGCCACGACTCTGCTTTTCAATCTCCTTGCGGGTCTGTTCGAAGGACGTGGTTTGGTAGCCAGACATTTTGATCTGCGCTTCGATACCCGGCACATCCTTGATATTTTGAGCGTGCACCACCACTTGGTCGTAGTTTGTTTTGGTCCGGCTGGTGGTATTGGTTTTGCCGTCGATTTTGGCCTGCAATGTGTCCATATCCTCCAGCGACATGACTACACCGGAGCTGAATGCATCGTAATTATTGGTTGCAGCGTCCAACACACCGACCACGGTGAGAGGCATGGAAACCACAGGATTCTGCGAACTGGCAGTACCATCGCCGTCGCCTGAATCGGTGGAACTCATCGAAGTGCTGCCTATTTTGCGGTAATCGTCAGGGCTTTGATAATCGGCTCCGGTAATCAAATTGAGTTTCGTGGTCAGTACGTCGAAGAACGGCTTCTCCCCCTCGCTCTCCTTGCAACCGTTCTCATCGCACTCATAATCACCGGGAGCGATACGCCTGGAGTCATCATCGGAACGATACTTATCCATAAACTGGTATGCCGCGTATTTGCCGAGCAATACTTCTCCGGCACGCCTCGGCATACGCCCTTGAACGAGCTTGTATCCCGATGCTTCAAGCTGGGTCATATCCGTACCCATCACAGAAGCATATTGAGCCACGTATCGGGATCCGGCTCCCGCAGTGAGATCCACGGTGCTCTGCGCCGACCGCTGTGGCATCACGGCTGCGACGCCTGAAATGCCACGGAACGTCTGTACCGCAGCATCGTCAAGCTTGGCCTGATGATCCGATGATGTCATGTCCGACGAAGACAAACTCGACATACCGACGCCAGAGCTGTCGTACACGCCCGAGCCGCCGGCAGCTGTGACGGTAATGTCGTTGAGATTGCCCATGCTCTTGAGCATCTGCTCATTCTGCTCGCTGATGCCTTGTCCAATCGAAATCATCAGGACGATGGAGCAGCAGCCGACGATCACGCCGAGCACCGTCAAAATCGTGCGCGATTTGCGCCGCAGCAAATTCTGCGCGCAAGTATGTGCGATATCCGAAAATCGCATGCCTACTCCTTGACGGATGGAGTGGAAGATGACGTTTCGGATACGGAGGCGGCCGATGTGCCACCTGCCGTGGCGATTACCTGCGTCGTCGCATCGGCAGCCATGGCAGTAGATTTACCCTGCTTATCGGCTCCAAGATCGGCAGGCTCCCAATCCCAATCGTCATCATCGGCCGCCTGCTTTGCCTTCTTACGGCGGTGACGGACCACCAATACGACCGTCAGTACAATCACGACGAGTGCAACGGCCGCCGCCACTATCCACACCCAGACCGGCATGCTCTGATCCTGGACGTCAACATCCGTATCGGAATCATCCGGAACAGGAGCTTCAACGGCATTGATCTTCACCGGAAATTCCTTGGTCTGCGGCTGTCCATCGGAATTCTCATACGTCACCGTCAGTTTCGCCTCGGTTTCGCCGGGCTTGTCCGCAGTGAATGCGAATCCAATGGAGCCGGACGCGCCGGACGCCACATTGCCGACGTACTGCTTGGCCTGCGTGGCGGTGATACCGTCGCCTTCAACGCTCGCCTCGACATTGGAAACGTCGCCCTTGCCCTTGTTCACGTAATCCATGGTGATAGTAGTTTCCTCACCCGCGTTGACGATATTGGGCACCACTGGATCGTTCAATTCAAAACGATCAGGCTGCGAAACGGGTACGGAAATTTTGATGTCGGAAGTGTTGGAGCTGCGTGCGGCACCGTCCACATACTCGTATTTGAAGCTGATGTCGATGCCCTGCGCGCCGTTTTTCGCACTGGCCAGTGTCTGCATCGGCACGGTCTGCGTCAACGCAGCTCCCGCATTCAGCGCATCGTAGTAGAACGTGTTCGTACCGCCGGAGATGGCAAAATTCTCACCGCCGTCCACGGTGACCACCATGTTGCTCACCGCCACTTTGCCCATGTTTTGGAAGGTGAAACCGAGGTTGAAGGTGCTGCCGACAGCCACCGACCCGTCGCCATAGGTGAAATTGGTGATAATGATGTTCGGCACCGGCCCAGCAATCTGCTCAACACTGTTGTCCGCTCCCGCACCCGGAGCATCGGAAGTATTGGCGCCATCTTCGGCGAACGCCGTCGGCACAATGCATACCAACGTGATGGCGACCACCGCCAATAGTGAGATTGCCCCGTTGAGCAGTGTTGCGATTCTTGTGTTGTTGCCCATGGAAGGCCCTTCTGTTGTCGTCATAGTTGTCGATATGCTGTCATGAAGTTACGTAAGCCGGTCGCCGATGATGCGGCCGTCAAGAAGTGTGACGATGCGATCGGCGTATTGCGCCATATTGTCGTCATGTGTGACGAGCACGATGGTCTGGTTGAAATCGCGTGCGAACGAGCAAATCATATCCATCACTTCGGTTTTGGTTTTGGAATCGAGATTGCCGGTCGGCTCGTCGGCGAATACCACTTGCGGACGTGTCACGAAAGCGCGGGCGATGCCAACGCGCTGCTGCTGACCGCCAGACATCTGGGTCGGATAATGGTTCATTCGTTTGCCAAGGCCGACCCGCTTGAGCATGGCACGCGCGATCGTCTCGCGTTTACGCTTCGGCACGCCTCGGAACATCAGTGGCATGGCCACATTCTCGATGGCATTGAGATTGGGCAGCAGATTGTACGACTGGAACACGAAGCCAAGGTGCTTCTGCCTGAATTCGGCCAGCTGCCGTTCGTCAAGCCTGCTGATGGACACACCTGTGATACGTACACCACCTTTAGTTGGTTTTTCCATGCCGGCAAGCTGATTGAGCAGGGTGGATTTACCGGATCCGGACTCGCCATAGATACAGCAAATCTGCCCTTGCGGAATGGCGAGATTGACACGTTCCAGTGCTACGACGGTCTCATCGAGCACTGGATATTCCTTGCGTAGGTTTTTAACCTCGATAATGGGACCGCGACCGGTTTTCCCAGCGTTGGATGTGCTACCTACCGGCACATTCACCTCCTCGTTTTCTGGGAATATGTTGATAATTGCTCCTAAGTCTAAAGTGTTTCACCGCGCTTCGCCACCCTTAAGGGAACACCCTGAAGCCACGGTCCGCGCGTGTCTGAAACTCGAAAACCGTTCAAGAAACCCCGCCTGAGCGATATGGAACATGTTGTTTCATGCCAGAAACCCTTGTTTCGTGCCAAATGGCAGTGAACCGTGAAACGACGAAAATACAATGAAGGCATCGCAACGAATCGAAAACGAAGCTGAACGGTTCCATACCATGAGGGGGACATCATGAAACGTCGTTTCACACAAGCGGAGGTCTACTACCTCAACACCCTGCCCGCGGTGGAGCGGGCATCGATGGACCGCATCACCTATTCGAGGGATTTCCAGGTGCGTTGCATGGCGCAATATCTGCGGGGCAACGGACCGACTAGCATCTTTGCCAGCGCGGGACTCAATCCGAAGATCGTGGGCAGCAAGCGCATCGAACGCGCCATCGCACGTTGGAAGGCCGATCCGCAGATCATGCTGGAGGCGCAGTCGTTCGCCAATAAAGCCGCGGCCGATCAACGCGACCTGCTCGTCATCTCCCAATCCATGACCATCGCATGGCTGGAGAAGAAAGTCATGGATCTGCAGAAACAGATCCAATCCGTGAAGCGGCATGAGGCGGAACGCCCGTCCATGCCGGCCCACGGGGCGCTCATCGGACTGGAATAGCGTCCAGAAGCGTTCCCATGACAAGATGTGCGTCGTGGTACGGCGACGCACCCATACGCGATCCCTCCTTCCATCGTTTCCGCATTCTCCGTCACATTCACGCGGCTCCCCGATGGAAGGAGGGATTCGTTTCGTCTTTGGCCGCATACCCCGCGATTGGCGCATGCGGCCAAAGACGCCATTCGATCAATATTCGTCAGATACGCGGCACCGATGGGGCGGCCGTATGGGACGGCTTCGGCGTGTACGCGCTCCGTTCCGCGGTTTCGTTGGCTGTCACCATCGCCTGCGTGATCTGGCTGTACATGTCCTGGTAGCCGCCAGGGGTGGATGCTGGAAGCACGACGGTCTTGGAGTTGTTGGATTCGCTCAAGGAGCGCAGCACGTCGAGGTACTGGTTAAACAGCACCACATTGTTCACATCGCCGATGTTCATGCCGACGGCCTGCAGGCTCTTGATCTGGTCGACGATGCCGCTGGCGATCTCACGACGGTAGTTGGCCTGGCCCTCGCCTTGAAGACGGGTCTTCTCCGCCTCGGCGGCGGCCTGGGTCTCGATCTGGATGCGCTGGGCCTCGGCGCGCTGCCGGGTGGCCTCCTTCTCACGCTGGGCTGCGTTGATGGAGTCCATGGCGTTCTTGACCTGCGGGCTCGGGTCGATGGCGGTGATCAGGGTCTTGACCACAGTGAAGCCGAAGCGGGACATCTCGTTGCCGACGGTCTTCTGCACGTCGAAAGCCACATCATCCTTACGGGCGAAAGCATCATCGAGGCTCAACGCAGGAATGGCGGAACGCAGGGCGTCTTCCATGTAGGAGCGCAGCTGCCCGGCCGGGTCGCGCAGCTCGTAGTAGGCGGTGGCCACGTTTTCCGGGTTCACACGGAACTGGGTGGAGGCGACGACCGTGACGAACACATTGTCGAGGGTTTTGGTCTCCAGCTGCACATTGAGCTGGTTGACGCGCATGTTGGTTTTCATGGCGATACGGTCCACGAACGGGATACGGATGTGGATGCCCGCGAACTGCACCTTGTTGAACTTGCCGAAACGTTCGATGATGTAGGCCTGCTGCTGCGGCACGATGAACAACGTGGACAGGAACAGGAACGCGATGATCAGCGCAATGACAAGGAGCGCTACGAGGAACGGCATGGCATTACTCCCTTCTTTGGTTTCTCTTTAAAGGTCTTGTCGCATGACCTTTCGTAGGTTCTGCAACCATTGCCGAACCCGAGTAAAAATTTACCAAAGAATGCAATCGTATGCAGACAATGTCCGCGAGCTGGGCAAGGGCCGTCCACGAGCCAACCATCGCCTGTCCAGGAGCTGACCCACATACGTCCACGAGCCGGACAGGGGGCGCTTTCCCCTGTCCGGTTCGTGAGATAGCGTGCCAGTTAATATTCAAATCCCTACCGATGGCAAAACTTTCAGGCATATACGTGTTGCGCGAAGGTGAACAGACTCTCGCCGGCATGACGGTTGAGATAGTTCTCGTACGCGATGTCGAAGGCCTGGCCGAGATCCTCAATGAGGTCCTGCTTGTCTTCGATGCCGACTGCGAGACGCACCAGTTCGTCGGTGATGCCGACCTTCAGACGCTCCTCGCGCGGCAGTTCGAAATGCGTCATGCGGCACGGCAGTTCGGCAAGCGATTCCACCGCGCCGAGCGAAACCGCCAGACGGAAGATATGCAGGTTGTCGAGCACGTCCGCAGGGTCGACGCCCGGCACCACTTCGAAGCTCAGTACGGCACCACCGCCCTTGAGACCGTTGGAGGCCAGCTCGTATTCGTGACCGGGCAGTCCCGGATAATGCACGGACTTGACCAACGGGTGCAGCAGCAGATAGCTGGAAATCGCACGCGCGTTCTCCTGCTGACGGTCCATGCGCAAGGCGAGCGTCTGGATGCCGCGACGCACCGAATCGCATTCGTTCGGCGCGAGCACGCCGCCCAAACGGTTCTGCGCGAAGTAGACTCGCTTGCCCAGCTCATCGTCCTTGACCACCACGAGGCCGGCGTTGACTTCGGAATGGCCGGCCAGATACTTGGTGGCGGAATGGATGACGATGTCGGCGCCTTGGTCGAGCGGCTGCTGCAGATACGGGGTGACGAATGTGTTGTCGACGATGGCGATCGCGCCATGACGGTGGGCGATTTCGGCAATGGCGGTCACGTTGTTGACTTGCAGAAGCGGGTTGGTGAGCACTTCGAAGTACACGGCTTTGGCTGGGCATCCGTGCGCGCCGCCCTTGGCGGATTCGCCGGACACCGCCGCATCGAGCGCCTCGTAATCGGTGGTGTCCACTTCCTCTACGATGACGCCCCAACGTTCGAAATACTCATGGAACAGCGAGTAGGTGCCACCGTAGATGTTCTTGCCGACGACGATGCGGTCGCCTGGCTGGAAGATCGACAGCACCGCGTGGATGGCGGCCAGGCCGGAACCGAACGCGAAACCGCGTGTGCCATGCTCAAGCTGCGCGATCTGCTTCTCCAGGAACTCGCGGGTCGGGTTGCCGCTGCGCGCGTAATCCCAACGGGGCATGGCCTCGACCGATTCGAAAGCATAAGTGGACGAGTTGTAGATCGGCGGATTCACGGCTCCGGTGTTGTTGTCGTTGACCGGCAGTCCGTGGACAAGCTGAGTGTTGAATCTGGTCATGGTGTGCACCCCCTCGGTGTGGTTTCCCTGCCGCGTGCCGTTCACGCGATCACTGGCTCCTACTTAACCGTGTCTTGGAAAGCGCCACGCGCCGGAGATTATCGACGTTGCTTATACAACGTGCGAATCGCCATAGCGTTTATTTATGAGGGGTTATCGGATGGTACGAAACCTCCGGAAACATACACCCGCGTGGACTGTAAACGGTTTCGAAGGATGTGACATAACCGGCCCGGAATCGGCATGAAAAAGCCTTCCGCGGCGTGTGCCACGGAAGGCTTGGAAACAGGATTGACGGACGGCAGGCCGCCGTCAGGTCAGGTAAGAATCAAAGCTGGCCGCCTTCGACCACAATGTCATCCGGGTTGACGTCGGAGCCGTACACCGGCTTCAAAGTCTCCTCGTAATCCTTGTGGAAGAAGTTCTCCTTGCCGAGCTTCACGATCTCGTCGTTGATCCAGTCGAGCAGCTCCTTGTTGCCCTTCTGCACGGCCGGCGCGATGGTGTCTTCGTCACCGAGCTTGGTGATGCCCACCTTGAAGCCCTTGTTGGTCTTGGCCCAGGCCAGCACCTCGGTGTTGTCGGTGGAGAAGGCGTCACCACGGCCGTCGAGCAGCGCGTTGTAGGCGTCGGCGTACTGGTCGTACTTCTGCAGCTTGACGTCGGGTTCGTTCTTCTCGAAATAGCTTTCGGCGGTGGTGCCCTTGGCGATGATCAGCGTCTTGCCCTTGAGCTGGCTCACGTCGGTGATTTCGGCGTTCTCCGGGGAGACCACGCCGAGCGCGACCTTCATGTACGGCTTGGCGAAGTCGACCTTCTCCTTGCGCTCGTCGGTGACGGTGAAGTTGGCCAGCGTGATGTCCACCTTGTTGGACGTGAGCACATCCACACGGGCGGCCGGATCGACGGACGTGTACTTGACCTTCACTCCCAGATCCTTGGCGAGACGCTCGGCGAAGACGATGTCGTAGCCGGCATTCTTGCCGTCCTTGTCGATGTAGCCGAACGGGGCCTTGTCGGAGAAGACGGCCACTTTGAGCACGCCGGACTTCTTGATCTCGTCCAGGGAGCGGGCAGTCACCTTGGACGTGGTGGCGCCGCCGTTGGAGGCGTTGTTCTCCTCGCTCGGGGTGGCGGCGTTGGGACCGCAGGCAGCCACGGAGACGGCCATGATCAACGCGGCCGATGCGGCCACGATGCTCTTGATTGTCTTGTTGATGATTGATGCGGTCATGGTTACTCCTCTCTTGTACGGATGACTGCTATCAAAACTTGCGATTACTCGGCGGAAGTTCCCGTCGGTTCCGCCGGCTTGCGATGCCTGTCGAATTCGAACGTGTGCAAGAAACGCTTGGCACGCTCGGTTTTCGGATTGGTGAAGAACGCTTCGGCGTCGTCGGATTGTTCCACGATGCCGCCGTCCTCCAGCATGATCACCTGGTCGGCGATGGCTCGTGCGAATTGCATCTCGTGCGTCACGATGAGCATGGTCTGGCCGGAATCGGCGAGTTCCAGCATCACGTCAAGCACCTCGCGCACCATTTCCGGATCAAGCGCGGCGGTGACCTCGTCGAACAGCAGCACTTCCGGATGCAGGATCAGCGCACGGCAGATGGCCACGCGCTGGCGTTGGCCTCCGGACAGCTCATGCGGCCAGGCATCCTTGCGGTCGGCGAGTCCGACGCGTTCCAACAGAGCGATGGCTTCCTTCTCGACCTCCGCCTTGTCGCGCTTCTGCACGAGCGTCGGAGCGAGCGTGATGTTGCCGAGCACGGTTTTGTTGGGGAACAGGTCGTAGCTTTGGAACACCATGCCGACACGCGTGCGCAGCTCGCTGCCGCGCTTGCTGCGGCCGGCCGATTCGGTGCCCGGCTTGCCGGTTTCGATAATCTCGCCGTTCAGCGCGATGGTGCCGCCCTGAATCGGCTCAAGACCTGCGATGGTGCGCAGCAACGTCGACTTGCCCGATCCGGACGGGCCGACGATGACGAACACCTTGCCATGGGGCACGTCGAAGGAGATGTCGTCCAGCACTGGCTTGTCGGCATTGGCGTACCGCTTGACCAGATGCCTGATTTCAAGGCTTGTCTGCGATTTCCCGCTGTTTTGCGCGGTCTGCGTAACCTGTTCAGCCTGCTCAGTCATGCTTCCACCTCTTTTCCAACCTGCGGGCCACGATGGACAGCGGCCAGCACACGATGAAGTACATGAAGAAAATCGTTCCGTAAATCCACAAAGTGCCCGTCGGATACTGGAAACGGTTCGCGTCGATGATCTGCTGGCCCACCTTGATGACTTCCACCACGCCGAGCAGCACGGCCAATGACGTGGTCTTCACGATACGCGTGGCGAGGTTCACGGAAGCCGGCAGCAGCCGGCGCAACGCCTGCGGCAGAATCACTTTCGTGAACGTCTGCCAGCCGCTCAATCCCAAAACGTACGACGACTCGTACTGCGCCTTCGGAATCGATTCGAGCGCACCACGCACCAGATCGCCCAGTTCAGCGCCGCCCCACAAAACGAAGACGAACACGCATGCGCCGGTCGCATCCAAATTCCAATTCCATGCCTGCGCGAAACCGTAGAAGGCGATGAACAGCAGCGCCAGCTGTGGCATGATGCGGATGAAATCCAGATAAATCCTGGTCAGCACCCGCACAACGGGATTTTTCATCGTCATCAGCCAGCCGACGATCAGGCCGACGGGCACGGACAACGCCACGGACACGCCGGCGATCCACACCGTGACCCACAGGCCCTGTAGCAGGCGCGGAATCACGCCCGGCTCGAGCAGAATCTCAGCGCCGCTCATAGTCGAACCTCCGTTCCAGCCAAGTGCCGAACAGCGAGATCGGCAGCAGAATCACCAGATACGCCACAATCAGCAGGAACAGCGACTCATAGGTGTCGTAGTACATGCCGATCAGGTCCTTGGCCATGTACATCACGTCGGCGAGCGCGATGGCGGACACCACGGACGATTCCTTGATGAGGAAGATCACATTGGCCACGACGCCTGGAATGGAGGTGCTGATGGCCTGTGGAATGACCACGCGGCTTAATGTCTGCCATTTGCTCAAGCCCAGCACGTATGCGGATTCGCGCTGCACTTCCGGAATGGTCTCCAAGCCGCCGCGCATCGCTTCGGCCATATAGGAGCCGCCGAGGAAGCCGAGTCCGACGATGGCGCACAGTTCCGCGGACCAGACGAGTCCGAGTTTCGGCAGGCCAAAATACAGGAAATACAGCTGCACCAGCAACGGCGTGTTACGGCTCAGCTCAATGTAGACGCGCACGACCTGCCGCAGGACGGGGATGCGCGCGATCTCGATGCCGGCGCAGACCAAGCCGACCACGATCGCCAGGATGATGCCGAAGACGGAAATGAACAGCGTCATTTCGGCACCGCTGACGAAGAACGGCGCGTAGTGCGAGATGAACGTCCAGTCGAACACGCGCGCCTCCTTCTCTTCTCAACGGATTTTTCGTATTTGTTCCGGCGAACGCGGCTCATACTATCGCTTTATTCGCCACTACGAGCCAGTTTCGTTATCGGTTTTTCGTATAAGGACTTATCAGGTATCGCGAAACAGTCGTCCTGCGATCCCTCCAAGGTTCTTCTACAGTATGGCATGTTGGCGGATTGCGCCGTCGGCGCATATCGAAATGTGAAGATTGGGTATGCCTTGCGAGAGAGTATGCACATGCTCATTCGACATGCAACGATGGAGGATCTGGACGCGATCGAGGCTGTGGAGGCCGCCTGCTTCCCACCTGCGGAGGCCGCAAGCAACGAAAGCCTTACCGCACGCGTGGCCGCTTATCCGGACCATTTCTGGCTGTTGGTCAACACCGATGACGACGATACCCCGTTCCCCTCGCGTGTAGAGGACGGCACGTTGGTTGGTTTCGTCGATGGCATGGCCACAAACGAGCCGAATCTTGCCGATGCCATGTATGACGACGCCGATATGCATGACGAGCATGGCGTTTGGCAGATGATTTTCGGCGTGGATGTGGCACCCGTCTACCAGCATCGCGGCTGCGCCAGCTATCTGCTGCGCCAGGTGATTCTCGACGCGGCACAGGCCGGACGCAAGGGCCTCGTGCTCACCTGCAAGGAACGGCTGGTCGATTTTTACGCACGGCTGGGATTCGTGGACGAAGGACTGTCCGAGTCGACGCATGGCAACGTGGTCTGGCATCAGATGAGGCTCGCGCTGACGCACGCCGTCGGCACGGGAAACCCTACTGCGAACGGCTCCGCCAAGACCGCGGAGCGTATCAATGATGCGGATACGACCGCCATGAGCGGCGTGGACCACGACACGGAAACCTTGGAGTTTCCGCAGGTCGAACCCACCGCGTGAAGAACGGCCGGCGAACTTCACGTGAACATCGCGACACGCCGACGATTTGCATTCCGCCGAGAATCCACGTAAGTTAGCACTCGCTTCGGGCGGTTGGCGCAGAGGTAGCGCACTTCCCTGACACGGAAGGGGTCACAAGTTCGAATCTTGTATCGCCCACGCGAAGCGGATGACGAAGCCGGGAAACCGGTGGAGACATCCCACGGGTGATTGGCGCAGCGGCTAGCGCACTTCCTTCACACGGAAGGGGTCATAGGTTCGATTCCTATATCACCCACTGGATGCCTGCTTCTCACGGCAGGAATCCTTTGCGGACATAGCTTAGTTGGTAAAGCGCAACCTTGCCAAGGTTGAGACCGCGGGTCCGAGTCCCGTTGTCCGCTCCAGCATGAAGCCTCACCGATTCGGTGGGGCTTTTCGTTTATCCGTTTGTCGGTATCCGACAACAGGCCTCGGGTGGGAAGCAATCGGCGCTTCCCACCCGTCTGTCTTTCGGTTCTATTCGCGCATGCCATCCCACGCGTAGTCGAGATGCATGAATTCGGGCACCTTGTACCATTTGACCGGATAGCCGGCGCCATGCGCGCAGAACACCGAATCCGGCGTGTTCTCCAGGTCGGATTCCGGATCGTAAGCCATGTTCTCGATCACCTCGTCGGCATTGTGGCACGGCTGGTAGCCGGCGAACACGCAGCTTAAATGGCCACGGCCGTGCGTGTACGCGTTCACGTCCATCGCATAGTCACGCATTTCGGATACCGGCGCCGTGCCGTTCAACACCATGTATTCGCCGTCGCCGGTAGGCGTGTCGAACGTGCCCGACATGCGCTGGATGTCGGCCATCGCATGTCCGACCATGTCCTGCGGCACTTCCAGACGGAAGCCGTACCAAGGTTCAAGCAGACGGCAATCGCCCTTCTTCTTCGCTTCCATCAGGCCCTGGCGTATCGCACGGTAGGTGGCTTGGCGGAAATCGCCGCCTTCCGTGTGCTTCAGATGCGCACGGCCCGTCAGCAGCGTGATTCTCATATCGGTGATCGGCGAGCCGGTGAGCACGCCCAGATGCTCGCGTTCCTGGAAATGCTGCATGATGAGGCGCTGCCAGTTGCGGTCGAGCACGTCCTCGCTGCACACGGTGGCGTATGCCATGCCCGCGTCCTGCGGCAGCGGTTCGAGCAGCACATGCGTTTCGGCGTAGTGTCGCAACGGCTCGAAATGGCCGACGCCTTCGATCGGAGCGGCGATCGTCTCCTTGTACAGGATGCTGCCCGGTCCGAACGTGACGTCCAAGCCGAAACGATCGTGCATGATCTGCTGGATGATCTCCAGCTGCACCGCGCCCATCAACTGCAGGTGCACTTCCTCTAGGCGAGACTGCCAGACGACGTGCAGCAGAGGATCCTCGTCCTCCAGTTCGCGTAGGGCGACGAGACATTTGTGAATGTCGCACTCCCCCGGTTCCAGCGTGTACGTGAGCACCGGCTGGAGGACCGGACTGCCGGCGTCCCGCTCCATGCCGAGGCCTTCGCCGGGGAATGTCTGCGTCAGACCCGTGACGGCGCAGATGGTGCCTGCGGGGACCGTGTCGACGGTGGTGGATTTCGCGCCGGAATAGACGCGCACCTGGTCGGCTTTCTCATGCCATTGGCCGTCTTCGGCAACCGCATCCACGTCGCCGGCGTGCGCGGTGCCGCTTAGCATCATCTTGGCCTTCAGTTCGCCGCCGGTCACCTTGAGCCAGGTCAGACGGTTGCCTTGCGCGTCATGAGACACCTTATATATGCGTGCGCCGAATTCGCCATTGTATTGCGGCTCTTGCGCGAACCGTTCGAAACCTGCGACGAACTGTTCTATACCGTCCATTTTCAGCGCTGATCCGAAATAGCAGGGGAACAGCTCACGGCGGGCGATCATGGCGCGAATGGTTTCGTCCGGCACGGTTTCGGTGTCGAGATACGCGTCCATGGCCGTTTCGTTTTGCATGGCGATCTCCTCCATGCGTTCGCCGTCAATCGGCTCGGTGAAGTCGACGCAGCCGTCCGAGAAGCGTTTCTTGAGTTGGGCGAGCAGTTGCGTTTTGTCGGCGCCGGGCGAGTCCATTTTGTTGACGAAGACGAATGTGGGCACCTGATAGCGATTGAGCAGTCGCCACAGCGTTTCGGTATGGCCTTGGATGCCGTCCGCGCCGGAGATGACGAGGATGGCGTAGTCGAGCACGGCGAGCGTACGTTCCGTTTCGGCGGAGAAGTCGACGTGTCCAGGAGTGTCGAGCAGGGTGATGGTGAGGTCGGGCGTGGCGATGACGGCCGGCTCGGTGAAGATGGTGATGCCGCGCTGCCGTTCCATGGCGTCCGTGTCGAGGAAGGCGTCGCCGTGGTCGACGCGGCCGAGTTTGCGTACTTGGCCGGTAGCGTACAGCAGCGCCTCCGACAACGTGGTCTTGCCCGCGTCCACATGCGCCAGAATGCCCGCGACGATTCGCTTCATGGTCTCCCCTATCTTCGCAAGCCAATGGCTTGCCGTTCAATGGACAGGAAAGCCCCCGCACCGCATGAAACGACGCGAGGGCTTGATGGTGACCCCGGCCGGGCTCGAACCGGCGACCTTGAGATTAGAAGTCACATGCTCTATCCAGCTGAGCTACAGGGCCAAACTAAACACAGTATAGTCAGTTCGCACACGGTTGCCAACTCGACACGGCAGTCACATCGCCTTGAGCACAATGCCGACGATGGCTACGAGCACGCCGACGTATTGGATGCCGGCCACGGGCTTGCGTGGCACGCCAAGCAGGCCGAAACGGTCGACCAGCAATCCTCCGCCGACCTGACCGAGCAATACCAGCATCACCGTCATGCCGGTGCCGATATGCGCGGACAGGTACGCGTTGCACATCACCAGCGTCGCACCCAGCAATCCGCCTGCCCACATCCACCACGGATTGCCTTTCTTCAGCGCGTCGCCGAGGCTGTAGGTGCGGTCGACGAATGCGACGACGATCGCAAGCGAGATCAGACCGACCACGAACGAGGCGAGCGATGCCTTCACCGGCGATCCCAACGCGACGCCCAGCTTGCCCAACAACGCCGTCTGCACGGCCGAACACATGCCGAACGCGATGCCTGCGCAACTCCACAGCACGGTCGCGGAACCTGGCACATGTACGGCTTTTCCGTCAGTTTCGGATTTTTCGGAATCGCCGGAATTTTCCGAACCGCCAGCCGGGCGATCGATGGCAGGCCTCAATCGCAGATTCGGTCCGGCGACGGCAAGCAGGAAGCCAACCAGCGTGATCGCCGCGCCTGCGATGCGCAGCGGGGAAATCGGCTGCGCGGTAGTGCCGAACCAGCCGAAAGCGTCGATCAGCAGGCCCATGACGATCTGCCCGGTGACTGGCATGATCACGGTTTTGAGACTGCCCAGTTTTGGCAGCAGCAGCACATTGCCGGTCAGGAAAGTGACACCGAACACGCCCGCGAACCACATCCACCATGGGCCGTTCGCCGCGATGGCGGGAATCAGCGGATACGGGCCAAGCAGCAGCGTCAAAGTCAGCATCGCAATGAGGCCGACGCTGAACGACACCAGCGAGGCGCGCAACGGCGAGCCGATGGAACGGCCGAGCCGCGTGTTCACCGCGGTCTGCACCGGCGTGATCAGTCCGGAGAAAATTCCCAGCAATCCTTGCAGCATGTTCAGCCTTCCTACGTTTCTCGGCACACGCTTCCCGGCACAGATTATCACAGCACCAGACCATCAGCCGGCGTAACAATAAACCCTTGAAATCCAATGATTCCAAGGGTTTTCATGCAATCCCAGCAAAAGGTGCGAACCGGCGACCTTGAGATTAGCGGTCAGGGAAACCGGTCGACGGCCAAACACTACTCGATAATCCAGCTCAGGCCGACGAGCACGATGACGAACAGCACGTTCACCGCGGTGTAGACGGCCAGATAACGGCCTTTTTTGTCCGGGTAGGCGCGCGTCACGTTCTTGTAGCCGATCAGCGACGCCATGGACGCGATCAGCGTGCCCAAGCCGCCCAGGTTGGTGCCGATGATCAGTTCACGCCACTGGTCGCAGAAGCCGGACAGCAGCAGCGTGGTCGGCACGTTGGAGATGAACTGGCTGGACACCACGGCCACTTCCAGCGGATGCGCGCCCACCAGCGAGGCGGCCAGCTCGTAGAATTCCGGCACGCGTTTCATGTTGCCGATGAAGATGAAGAACATGCAGAACGTGAGCGGCAGTCCCCAATCGACGTTGCGGAACACGCGGCGGTCGCATAGCAGGAACGCCACGAACACGATGACGCACATCAACCACAGCGGAATGAAATCGCTCACAGCCAGCAAGCAGACGACGAACAACGCCGTGTATACGATCGTACGCCAGCCGCCATAACCGGCACCGTAGCCGGTTACGCGAATCTCGTCAGGCTGCGGCCGGTCGGAATGCGGGGCGAGCACGTTCTGTTCGATGCCGGAACCATCGATCGCGGAAAATTCGGAAACCGGTTTGCTGCCGAAAATCACGCAGGTGATGATTATCAGCAGAACGGCTGCGGTAGCGGAATACGGGGCCATGATGCCGATCATCTCGGACGTCGGCATGCCCGTCAACGCTTTCAGATACAGGTTGTGCGCGTTGCCGATCGGGGTGAGCATGCTGCCCACGTTCGCGCCGATGGTCATCAGCGTGCCGACAAGCACCGCATGCTCTTCCATGTGCGCCATCGTCAACACCGCGATTGCGAACGGCACGAAGGTGACCAACGCCACATCATTGGTGATGAGCATGCCGGAGAAGAACGGCAATGCGATCAACGTGAGCACCAGGCCACGCGCGGTTTTGACGTGATGCAGCAGGCGCGAGCCGATGATGCGGAACACGCCGATGCGCTGGAAGCCGCACACCACCAGCATCAGACAGATCAGCTGCGAGATGGTGCTGGCGTGGATGTAGCCGGCGTATTCCTTGTCTGGCGGCACGATGAAGCACGATATGAGTGCGAGTATGGAAGCGACTACGAGAATGGTCTCGTTCTTCAGGACCTTGACGACCAATCGCCGCATGCATTCCTCCGTCAATCCCGTTTGCAACCGCCTTGCACACCTTGCAAAACCCAAGCGATTCTCATGCAAACGCCTAGACCACTTTACCCAAAAATGCGACTAGCACGAACCCTCGGCGTGCTGCTTTTCCGACCATTCCAACGATTTTCATCCACTATTGCTTACTGCCGCATGCTTTTGCAAACCGGCGAAACCGAAAACAAGGCCCGCAAATCTTCACAAATTAACCCCGCGTGCGCCAAGATTTTGTCTAAAAATCATCTTCCGTTCGCCTTCGATTCACCATATGGGCGTGTCACGCAACGTTGTTGCCGAAAACGCGCGACTGCAGGTCCTTGCGCAGCGTTTCCAGTTTGGTGATCTGTCCGAGCAGTTCGATTTTCTCTGCACCGTCCGGCAGTTGCGCCATGCGGCGCTGGGCCGCGCCGATCTTGCGCATGATGCCGGTATCAAGCAGTCTGACGATCAGTTCGGACGCGTACCGCCGCTCCTCCTGCGTCGGCTTGCGCAATTGCGCCGATTGTTCCTGCGACTCGCCTGTATTGCGGTTCGCGTCCGCTTCGCTCGGCGGCAATGGCAGCGGCATGACGGCCAGCTCGTTGATGACCGATTCGAGCATCGGACCGCCCGCCTTCGTCAGATTGTGCATCCACGGTCCCTGCGGCACGTCTTCCCCTGGAAGCCCGCCCGCCGCGGCGACCGCTTGGAACAGCGTGCGGAACACCGGCGTCATGAAACTCGACAAGGTCAGGCTGGCGAACATCGTCGGATCGACGGCCAACGGCACCTGGATCAGCGTGGCCATGAACTGCTGTTCGCAGATGAACACGGCGTCGTCGATGCGATAGTAGCTTTGCTCGGCCGCGTCGCGATGCTCCAACGCCTTGCGTGCGGCGGGATTCGCATACGGATTCGCGCCACGTTCCGCATATGCTGGTTCAGCCGACGGCCCCGCATTGTTTTGGAATCGACGTTTCGGCGCGTACGCGTCCTCGTCACGCATGTTCAGTTTGCGACGCTGGTACGCCACTTCGCGTTGCATGATGTCCAGATCGACGCCGATGCGACGTACCGCCTTGCGTGAGTACAGGTCGAGCAGCGAACGGTCTCGGATTTGCGCGATCAGCGGGGCGACCGCCTTGACCGCGCCCATCTGACCTGTCGCGTACGTGGTGTCGAAACGGTCGATTGCCGAATCGATCACGAAATCGTACAGCGGCCGCGCATTGGCGATCAGCGCGCGCACCGCCTCGTTGCCGCGTTTGATGCGCAGATCGCACGGGTCGAGGTTGTCTTCGGCGACCGCGACGAACGCCTGCGTCGAGAACGCGGCGTCCAAACCGAACGCGTGGATCGCGGCCTTCTGCCCAGCCGCATCGCCGTCGAATGTGAACACGACACGCGAGCTCAACGCCTGCCCCTCCACCTTCAGGGGGCCAACCAGCTGCACGGCGCCCAACGAATCGTCCGCGATCAATCGGCGGATGATCTTCGCATGCTCGGCGCCGAATGCGGTGCCGCACGTGGCGACCGCCGTGTCGATGCCGGCCAGATGCATGGCCATCACATCGGTATAGCCTTCGACGATCACCGCCTGGCGTTTCTTCACAATCGCCGATTTGGCAAGGTCGATGCCGTACAGCACCTGTGTTTTGCGGTACAGCTGCGTGTCGGGCGTGTTGATGTATTTCGCGTTGATCGTGTCATCCTCGTACAGCTTGCGCGCGCCGAAGCCGAGCGTACGGCCGGTCGAATCGCGAATCGGCCATGTCACGCGGCCACGGAAATAGTCGTATACGCCATGCTGGCCCTGACGGGCGAGTCCCGCGTCGAGCATCTCCTGCTGGGTGAAGCCTTTGCCGGCAAGGTGCCGCACCAGGTTATCCCATCCTTGAGGGGCATAGCCGCAGCCGAATCGCTGGCAGTCGGCCTGGCTGAAATTGCGGCCGTCCAACAGCTTGCGCGCGGCGAGCGCCTCCTTGGTCATCAGCTGGGAGACGAAGTATTCCTGCGCCGCCTCGTTGGCTTCGAGCAGGCGTGCGCGTTTCGAACCGGTGTGCGCGGGCACGTTGTCGGCTTTGTCGTAATGCAGTTCGATATGGTATTTGTCGGCGAGCAGCTCCACCGCGTCACGAAAGTCGATGTTCTCCTGATGTTCGACGTAGCCGAACACGTCGCCGCCGAGACCGCAGCCGAAGCAATGCCATACGCCAAGCGCCGGGCGCACGGAAAAACTTGGCGTTTTCTCGTCATGGAAGGGGCATAGGCCTACGTATGTGCCGGTTCCCGAGGGTTTGAGCGTGACGGTCGCGGATACGATGTCATACAGGTCGGCGGTGGCGCGGACCTTTTCTATGTCTTCCTTCTTGATCATTCCCGGCATACGGTCCAGCCTACCAGCGATGCCATAGGTTATGGCTACGCGGCGTATGCAACGCGCGACACACTCAACTTTGCCTTAGGCACACAGCCAGCCGCTCCACGCCATGTATGTCATCCGACACACTCAAGGCCGTTCGGCCAAGCCTACGGTCGGACAACATACATGGCGCTACGCGGCACTTATGAATCTCATTGACTCGCCACACAGGAAACGGGGGTATACGCGTCAGCAGAGAAGGGAGTGGAGAGTCAGGGCGGACGTGTCGGTCAGGCTCGCCACCTGGTCTATGGCCACGCGCAGGCGTTCGCCGTCGCTGCCGGCCTCGCGCCAATCGTCGAGGAACACGTTCTCCAACGCGCTGGACGGTTTGGGATTGTCCGTCATGAACACGTCCACCAGATCGCCGACGATCCGCTGTTCCTCGCCGTGCATCGGCTCGCGTTCGCCGGGTGCCATGACGAAATGCACGGCGATGCCTTTCAGCACCACGATTTCGTAACTGGTTTCCTCGGGAATCACCAGATCGCCGTTGTATCGGGTCAGCGGCTCGTTGCCGTACGTGTCCCGCGTGGCTTGTTCCACGGAACCGGCGAATCGGCCGATCAGATTGCTGGTCATGTTCTTCAATGCGGCGAGCGCGCGTCGCGAACCGTCGAAATAGCCGGGGAACGTGTCGCGCCGGTGCATGCGTGCGAACGCGGCCACCAGCTTGTCTGTGTCCCATTGCGGTCCGTACCAGGCGCGCGCGTCCTCGACGACCGCGTCGATCACGCCGCTTTCATGCAGCACGCCCGGATTGAACGCGCCGGTGGCGATGGCGTCCTCCACATCATGCACGCTGTAGGCGATGTCATCGGACAGGTCCATCACCTGGCATTCGACGGGACGGTGGGTGGTGTCGGGCGCGTGTTGTTTGAGCCAGGCGAACACGTCCGTATCATCCGGATAGACGCAGAATTTCGCGCTGCGCTCCCCTTTCGGATGCGCGGCGGCTTCGGCAAGCGTCCACGGGTATTTGACGGCCGCATCGAGCGCGGCACGCGTCAGATTCACGCCTGCGGAACGTCCGTCGGGAAACAGTATTTTCGGTTCGAGGCGCGTCAATAATCGCAAGGTTTGCGCATTGCCTTCGAAACCACCGATATTGCCGGCGATTTCGGCAAGCGCACGTTCCCCATTATGGCCGAACGGCGGGTGGCCGAGGTCGTGCGCAAGGCAGGCGCAGTCGACCACGTCGGGATCGCAACCGAGCGAAGTGCCGATCTGTCGACCGATTTGCGCGACCTCCAACGTGTGTGTAAGCCGTGTACGTGCGAAATCGTCCGTGCCGGCTACCAGAATCTGCGTTTTCGCGCCGAGCCTGCGCAATGCGGACGAGTGGATGAGTCGGGCGCGGTCGCGTTGGAAGGCGGTGCGGGAGCTGGATTTGGGTGGTTCCGGAGCCCAACGCTCCTCGTCGAACGCGCTGTATCCTTCGCTCGTCATGATGCACCGCCTTCCTATGGGTGCGGCGGCTGCCGCCGCTTTTTACGGGATTACAGGATGCTTGCCGGGTCGAGCTTGGCGAGGTCCTCGGCGGACAATACGTCCGTGGCATGCTCGTACAGGCGCGGAATGCGGTTGCGCAGGCAGGTGAAGATCTCGTAGCTGATGGTGTCGGCGGCACGACCCCAATCGTCCGCGGTCGGTTCGGCGTAATCCTCGCCACGGCCTGGACCGAACAGTTCCACATTGTCGCCTTCGTGGATGCCGAGTTCGGCAGCGGAACCGTGCAGGTCGAGGATGAACTGGTCCATGCACACGCGGCCGGACACACGGTACAGGCGCGGGCCTTCCGAGGTCATCACGCGCACCGGGCCGCCGGGCTTGGTCACATGCTTGGCGCCTTCCATGTCGAATCCGGAGGCGGAGCGGTGGATGCCGTCCGCATAGCCGAGCGGCACGATCGCGGTGGAGGTGTCGGACGGGGTCAGATACGTGCGGCCGTAGGAGATGCCATGTCCGGCCTCCACATCCTTGACGGTGCCGAGCTGCGCCTGCAGGGTCATGGCGGGCTTCAGGCTATACGTGGACGGCGTGCCCATGGCCGGATCGGCTTCGTAACCGTACAGGCCGATGCCCGGACGGGTCAGTTCGAAGTGGATTTCCGGACGGGACAGCGTCGCCGCGGTGTTGGCGAGGTGGCGGATTTCCGGCGGAATGCCGGCCGCCTCCATACGACGGGTGAAGTCCTTGAACGTTTCGACCTGCATGTCGGTGGAGGCAACGAATTCCGGGACGTCCGGCGCGTCGGCGACCGCCAGATGGCTCCACTGGCCGACGATGTGCAGCACGCCTTCCTTGGCGAGCGGCACCAGTTTGGCGAGCGCCGCGTCGAAACCGGCGGGCGTGAAGCCGTTACGGCCGAAGCCGGAATCGACCTTCACATGCACGCGCGCCGTCTTGCCGAGCCTGCGTGCGGCCGCGGCGACGCCGTCGATGCCGGCGAGCGAGCCGACGGAAATGTCGATGTCGTTGTCGACCAGCTCGTCGAACGGCACTTCGGCGCCGCTGTAGACCCACGTCAGAATATGGCAGCGATCGGGGCCGATGCCGGCTTTGCGCAGCAGCAGCGCCTCATGCGATTGCGCGGTGCCGAGCCATGTGGCGCC
>JABLTP010077248.1_pt1 | contig 24676 bp, 23 predicted proteins | sample 7160111 | NCBI WGS metagenome assembly JABLTP01 (sample SAMN14651227, study PRJNA627086) | human gut metagenome | isolation source: feces | host: Homo sapiens
CAAATACCAGATGCGGGATCGTATCCGCATATGGTCCCGGCTCCCAGCCGACACCATTCAGCGCAAACCAGCGAAAATCTCCGATGATCCCGCCATGATTTCCTCCAAATGCCAGCGAATATCCAAACAATGTCCACATAACTACAGACAGTCCCATGATCGCCCCACAGGCCATCATGGTATTTACCACATTTTTTCTGCGGACCAGTCCTCCGTAGAAAAACGCAAGCCCAGGTGTCATAAAGAACACAAAGGCTGTGCAGATCAGCATAAAGCCGGTATCTCCTGCATTCATCATTCATTTCCTCCTCGATTCCCTCAGTTATTCTGCAACGCAAAAAGCGCCTGGAAACTCAATTTCCAGACGCCTTTGTCATGTCAGTTAGCATAGCAGATAATTTTTTGGTTTTCAAGAACTTTTTCGCTATTTTTCTGTTTTCTTACAGAATTACTATGTTTTATATGGATATACAGTTTATTTTCGGCAATCTATCCGGTTATAAATGTGGGGGATATTTTATCTTATCTCTTACTGTACTATAACACGGACTATACCCAGGATCAGCAGATGTGCCGGATAAAAGATATAGAAAAACCACTTGGAAAACTTCGGCGCTTTTTCGGATTTTTTTCCATTATAGAAGCACAGGATGATGATTCCTGATGCCATGATTCCTAATGCCGAAAGCAGAGCATGGATCATTGCCGGTCCGGCTGCCATTTTTTCCACATAGGCGCTGTAATTAAACAGCACAAAAAGGGCAGCACCGACTCCGTACGCTGTTATCATCCTCTTCCTGTTCCCCCAGCTCTCATGGAACCAGATGGTAAAAACCGGTGCCAGGATTGCCCAGTCCGAATAAACGGATAGTAAAAGGAGCAGGATCAGAAGTGGAATTCTCCATTTACTTGCCATCATCCTTTCCTGAACAACCAGGATCATAAAACAGATAAACAGAGTAAAGATCATATTCAGCTGTGAATTCCCAAAGGCTATCATATAGGGAACCTGGGAGATCCCGGCAAAGATCAGAAGCCTTTCACCGTATTTTCTCCTGGAATGTGTATAGTAAAAACCTTCCACAAGAAAATAGCACATGGTAATGGCTGTGAAGTAGCCAATGTCTATAAACACTTCCCACAGGATCGTGTTTTCCGGCAGAAGCACGTTGGCGATATGGTTCAGAAGCATGGTAAAAATTGCCAGATATTTAATGGCATCCCGGGTCAGTCCCGGCTTTTCTGTTGTTGGCATAATTTTCTCCTTCTGTGCAGAAAAATTTTCAGATCTTTCACATCTTCTGCACAATATAATACATTTATCTTACACTGATTTTCTGACTCATACAACTTTTTTTGTTATTGCTGGAGTTGCCTTTTTCTTAAGGTAAGCTTATACTGTAGAAAGCGTGCTGTATTTTATATGGCAAAACTTCTCAGCAAACACTGTAAAACAATAAATTCGGAAAGGAATTATCGATCATGATCCAGGATATCGCACCACATACCTATCACAATGAGTACAAACCTGTGGCCCCGGATAAAGAAAGCCACATCCTCGCCTATGAAGAAGGAAAGATCCTTATGAAAAAAGATGGCGAGACTATGACTCTTCCAAGCTTTGGAGAGCTGGAAGGAAAAGTTGAAAATCTCTATGAGAATTATATCTATCTCTTCTCCATTGACGAAGAGCATTTTTATCTGATCCCGGATCTTGACACCAGGCTCCTTCCTGGTTATCAGTTTGAGATCACAAGAGTTCTCCGCACAGCAGAGCCACAGTATCTGGCTTTCGCAGGAATCACCGGATATCAGCTCTTTCAGTGGTACAGCAAGCGCCGTTTCTGCGGCTGCTGCGGAAAACCGATGGTACATGATAAACATGAGCGCAAGATGATCTGCCCTGCCTGTGGAAACGGTGAATATCCAGTGCTTTCTCCAGCTGTGATCGTAGGCGTTACCAACGGTGACAAGCTGATCCTCTCCAAATATGAGGGCCGAAATCACACCCGCTACGCCATGATCGCAGGTTTTGCCGAGATTGGCGAGACCATCGAGGAGACTGTCCACCGTGAAGTTATGGAAGAGATCGGCGTAAAGGTCAAAAATCTCCGCTACTACAAAAGTCAGCCATGGTCCTTCTCCGGAACACTTCTGTTTGGCTTCTACTGTGATCTGGATGGCGACGACACTCTGACTGTAGACCACGATGAGCTTTCCATGGCCTCCTGGTTCAACCGGGAAGACATTCCGGATGAAGGAGATAATATCAGCCTTACCAAGGAGATGATGATGGCATTTAAGCATGGAAAAGCCTGAAGTATCGCTTGCCTGATTCCGTAAACAATTTTTCGCAACCAATTTCACAAAAAAACACCGGCCATTCATCTGTAACATGTCCTGTCCAGGCTGCCAGATCATCTCTGACATCTCAGCCCCAGTACATATTCCAATGAATGCCGGCGTTTTTATTTTCTATTTTTCTATTTTTCTTCCGAGCCGGAGCAATCTGCCTAAAACCGTTTTATTTCTCCGGTGTCAGATGCCAGATATCTCTGTTGTACTCCTCGATGGTTCTGTCTGAAGAGAAGTATCCTGCTTTTCCGATATTTACAAGCATTTTCTCTGCCCATGCGGTTCTGTCCTCATAATCGGACAGTGCCTGATCTTTCACCTTCGCATAATCCTCGAAGTCAAGAAGAGTCATGAACCAGTCTTTGCTTACGATCTCATGATGCAGTCTTCTTAAATGCTCCTCACTTCCAATAGAAAGAAGCTCGTTTCCTACGATAAAGTCTACTGCACGACGGATGCGCTCGTCTTTCTCATAAAAATCTCTGGAGCAGTAGTCAGCCTTTTCATAGTGTTCGATAACCTGCTCACTGGACTCTCCGAAGATATAGATATTATCCTTGCCTACCAGCTGGCTGATCTCCACATTTGCACCATCCATGGTTCCCAGTGTTACAGCACCGTTGAGCATGAACTTCATGTTTCCTGTTCCGCTGGCCTCCTTGGAAGCAAGAGAGATCTGCTCGGAGATATCGCAGGCAGGGATCAGCTTCTCTGCTGCACTTACGTTGTAGTTTTCCACCATAACAACTTTCATGTACGGGGAAACCTCCGGATCATTGTTGATAAGCTCCTGTAAGCAGAGAAGCAGGTGGATAATATCCTTTGCGATAACGTATGCAGGAGCTGCCTTTGCACCGAAGATAAAGGTTACCGGGCGCTGCGGCTTCTCGCCTGCCTTGATCTTCAGGTAACGGTCAATGATGTAAAGTGCGTTCAGCTGCTGACGTTTGTACTCATGAAGACGTTTGATCTGGATATCATAAACACTGTGTGTGTTGATCTCTTCACCTGTGTTGGCTTTGATAAACTCCGCACATCTCTTCTTTGCATCCTGCTTGATCTTAAGGATATTTGCAAGAACGTCCTGATTTCCCTTGAAGCCAAGCATCTTGTCAAGCTCAAAGGAATCCTTGCGGAAGCCGTCACCGATCATGGATGTGATGTACTCTGTCAGCGGATGGTTGCAGTGAAGGAGCCATCTGCGGAAGGTGATTCCGTTTGTCTTGTTATTGAATTTCTCCGGATAGATCTCATAGAACTGATGAAGCTCTGTCTCCTTCAGGATATCGGTATGAAGGGATGCAACACCGTTGATGGAAAATCCGTAGTGTATGTCCATATGTGCCATGTGTACCAGGTCGTTCTTGTCGATGATGGCAAGATTTTCCTGCGGATATTTTGCTTTGATACGCTCGTCCAGCTTGCGGATGATCGGCATCAGATGCGGAACAACCTCCTCAAGATAGGAGATCGGCCATTTCTCAAGTGCCTCTGCAAGAATGGTATGGTTGGTATAAGCGCATACATGAGATACGATCTCGCATGCCTCCTCGAACTCGATTCCACGCTCTGTGAGGAGACGGATAAGCTCCGGAATTACCATACTCGGATGTGTATCGTTGATCTGGATCACTGCGTAATCGGCAAGGTCATGAAGATTGCAGCCTTTTGCTGTTGCCTCATCCAGGATCAGCTGTGCCGCATTGCTTACCATGAAGTACTGCTGATAGATACGAAGCTTTCTTCCTGCATCATCGCTGTCATCCGGATAAAGGAACAGTGTCAGATTGTGGAGCAGATCCTTCTTATCAAAGGAGATTCCCTCGCCCACAATGCTCTCGTCTGCAATATCAATATCAAAAAGGCGAAGCTTGATCGCTTTGTTTTCATAGCCTGCAACATCAATATCATACAGTGTGGATTTCAGCATAAAGCCCTTAAACGGCACGTAATAGGAAACGCCTGCATCTGTAAGCCAGCTCTCCGGCTGGATCCACGGATTCGGTGTCTCAAACTGAAGATGATCCTTAAACTCCTGTTTGAAAAGTCCGAGGTGATAATTAAGTCCGATTCCTTCTCCCGGAAGTCCCAGAGTTGCAATGGAATCCAGGAAGCATGCTGCCAGACGGCCAAGTCCGCCGTTTCCGAGAGATGGCTCCGGCTCGATCTCCTCGATCATGGAAAGCTCTTTTCCGTTTTCTTTAAGATATTTCGCAACTTCATCATAAACGCCCAGATTGATCAGGTTGTTGGAAAGAAGCTTACCGATAAGGAACTCTGCGGAAATATAATAAATTTTCTTTTTTCCTTCCTGGTAGCCGCGGCCCTTCAGCTGCTCCTTTGTCCAGGAGAGAAGTCCGTGATAGATTTCCTCGTTTGTACAATCTTTTACATTTTTGTTATATTTGTCTTCAAATACTTTGCTTAATGTTTCCATTTTCATCTCCTTTCATGGATCTTGATGGGATGAAATATGTTTTTACAAGGTTGTTTGCTTTGTTTTTGATGATATTAGGATATCACGCATTTCTTTTCAAAAATATAACAATCCTGTCATGATATGCAAGATATTTGTCAGACTGTTTTTCACTTTTTACGGTAGCTCTGCATAAAAACATAACCGGTACATATGCGGTTGTTTCGGGATCTGTCTCAGATCTGTCTCATACTCTTCCTGTACTTATGCGGTGAAACCTTATTGGACTGCTGAAATTTCTTTATAAAATAACTTGTACTGTTAAATCCCACCTGCATGGCGATCTCCGTCACAGGTGCATCGGAATGCGTAAGAAGATACTTCGCCTTCTCCATACGGAAGTCATTGATGTATTCCACCAGGGTTTTTCCCGTATACTGGCGGAAAAGCTTCATAAAATAATACTCACTGTAATTGGAAAGTCCGGAAAGCTCTGAAACGGTAAGATTCTCCTGGTAGTGAAGGCTGATATGATCCAGCACTTCCTTTACTGCCGCAAGGCTCTTGTTCTGCTCTGTGCTTACCGGGATAATATAATGCTTCGTCAGCATCTCATAAAAGAAATCAAAGAACAGCATTTTCAGCTTCACATAAAAATATGGCTTCTTCTCCGTATGACAGTCATGGATCTCCAGAAAAATTTCCCGTAGCTTCTCATATCCGGAATCTCCTTCTTCTATATGATGGCAGAATTCTGCCTTGTTTTCTATTAATGGTGATACCACACATTCCTGGCAGATATCTCCCGGCTGACCTGCAAGGAAGCCCAGGCTGAAAACCACACTCTTATAATAAAGAGGCTTCTTAAGATCCGTGCGCATACTATGGAGAACTCCGCAGTTCACGATCAGGATATCCCCCTTTTTCAGGCGGATGCTCTCCCGGTTCAGTCTGGCAAAGCCACTGCCTTTTTCAATATACATGATCTCCATCTCACTGTGCCAGTGGTCATACAGTGCATGAAAGATCTCACAGTTCGCCATATAGGTTTCCACCGGCAGCTCAAAGGAACCGTGAGGGCTTAATTCTTTTAAATTATCATCCACTTCGGATACATGAAGAGGATTTTTTGCGGATGTGTCTGTTTCTGGCATGATTTCCTCCGTGATCAATATCTATCCTGCGAACATTTGCCTTACGCTGGATATACAATCCTTGCATAATAATTCTGTTTGACTCCCTTAGTGTAAAGGATATTTACAACCATGACAATATTATATTTTCCTGTTTTCTTTTTTATGACGTTACGGTTACTCTGTTCTCAGCAACACGCTTCGCGATGCACTTCCATAAACGGCAATCTTGACTTTTCCCCTTCCAACTGCTATATATAATATTTAGAATAAAATAATTTGACTTTAAAAGGAACGAAAACTACCATGAATCCATTAAAAAAAGCTTACTGCCGGTTTTTCCAGAATGTCTTTAAATTCGCCCTTCCACTGCTTCCTTACCGCAATCCGAAGATCATCGGAAGCGTCAAAGGTATTCCGGAAGTTCTGGAAAAAAGAAACTATAACAATGTACTCATCATCACAGATGCAGGGATCCGAAGCCTTGGCCTTACAGAAAGGCTGGAGCAGACACTGAAGCGAAGCTGCATCTCTTACCACATCTACGACAAAACCGTTGCCAATCCAACAACCGTCAATGTGGACGAAGCCCTTCACATGTATCTGGACAATGACTGCCAGGCGATCATCGGCTTCGGCGGAGGTTCCAGTATGGACTGTGCAAAAGCCACAGCAGCCCGCATTGCCAAGCCACACCAGTCTCTTGCTCAGATGAAGGGAATCCTGAAGATCCACAAAAAGCTTCCTCTTCTCATCGCCATCCCCACGACTGCAGGAACAGGAAGTGAAACAACACTTGCTGCTGTCATTACCGATGCAGAAACACGGCACAAATATGCCATCAACGATTTTCCGCTGATCCCACGCTACGCAGTCCTTGACCCGAAAGTGACTTTAAGCCTTCCGCCGTTTATCACAGCTACCACCGGCATGGATGCCCTGACTCACGCGGTGGAAGCCTACATTGGAAATTCCACTACACCTGGCACAAGAAAAAATGCCCTGGATGCTGTCAGACTGATCTTTGAAAATCTGGATACCGCCTACACAGACGGCAATAATATTGAAGCAAGACGAAATATGCTCCGCGCCTCCTATTTCGCAGGCTGTGCCTTCACCAAATCCTACGTTGGATATGTCCACGCAATTGCACATTCCCTCGGCGGAAAATATAATGTTCCACATGGGCTTGCCAATGCAGTGATCCTTCCTATGGTACTGGAAACATACGGAGATTCCATCACTCACAAACTCCGCAACCTTGCCGTAACTGCCGGTCTCTGCGATAAACATGAGGACGATAAAACTGCTGCCCGGATGTTTATTGATGCAATAAAAGATATGAAAAAACGCTTTAGCATCGGAGACTATATTCCGGAAATCCAGGAAACAGACATCCCGGAGCTTGCCCATTACGCAGATAAAGAAGCCAATCCTCTGTACCCGGTTCCTGTACTGATGGATGCCGGCGAACTTGAAACACTGTATTACAGACTGATGCCTCCGGCAGGCAATTGCTAAAACAGCCATTGGCATAGAAAGATTTTTTCGATATTTCGAATACAGTTTTTTCAGAAAGGACTACAATTCCATGGAAAAAGAACAGATCAACCAGCTTTTAGATAAACAGCGCCAGTACTTCTACTCCGGCGCAACTCTTGACCTTGATTTTCGCATCAGCGCCCTGAAACGTCTCCGCGCTTCCATCCGGAAACACGAAGATCAGATCCACGCCGCGCTGAAAAAGGATCTTGGAAAAAGTAATTTCGAAAGCTATATGTGTGAGACCGGACTGGTGCTCTCCGAGATCACACATATGCTGAAAAATATCCGCTCCTACGCAAAAGAACAGACCGTTCCAACTCCACTGGCACAGTTCCATTCCCACAGTTTCCGCAAACCATCCCCCTACGGTGTGGTTCTCATTATGAGTCCGTGGAACTATCCGTTTCTTCTCACCATAGAACCACTGGTAGACGCCATTGCAGCCGGAAACACAGTCATCCTGAAACCAAGTGCCTACTCACCGGCAACAAGCGAAGTGATCCGTCTTCTCATCCATGAATGTTTCGATGAAAAATACGTTGCAACTGTCACAGGCGGACGTGCGGAAAACACACATCTTCTCAGTCTGCACTTTGATTACATCTTCTTCACGGGAAGCCAGTCTGTGGGAAAAGAGGTCATGAGAAAGGCTTCCGAACACCTCACACCAGTCACTCTGGAGCTGGGTGGAAAAAGTCCCTGCATCGTGGACAAAACAGCCAATCTCCGCCTTGCGGCAAAACGTATCGTATTCGGCAAGTTCCTGAACTGTGGCCAGACCTGCGTGGCTCCGGACTACATCTACTGTGATCCGGAGATCAAAGAAGCCCTGGTCGCAGAGCTTCGCAGACAGATCACACGCCAGTATGGAAAAGAAGCACTGAAGAACCGGAATTATGGAAAGATCATCAACGAAAAGCATTTCGACCGTATCAACAGTCTGATCGATCCTTCCAAAACTGTCTGCGGCGGTGGTTCCAACCGTGAAACACTTCAGATCGAGCCGACGATTCTTGATAACGTAACCTTCGAAGATCCAGTCATGCAGCAGGAAATCTTCGGTCCGGTACTTCCGGTCCTCACCTATGACTCTCTCGGAGGTGCCGTAACAAAGATCAATTCCATGGCGCATCCGCTGGCTCTTTATATCTTCACCGAAGATGAAAAAAATGCCCGGGAAGTTACTTCCCGATGTGGTTTCGGCGGTGGCTGTATCAACGATGTCCTCATACATCTGGCAACCAGCAATATGGGCTTCGGCGGCTTTGGTGAAAGCGGCATGGGCTCCTATCATGGCATCGACGGCTTCCGGACATTCTCTCATTATAAGAGTATTGTAGATAAAAAGACCTGGATCGATCTTCCTATGCGGTATCAGAAATATCGGAAGATTTATGAGAAAATGGTACGGTTGTTTATGCGTTAGATATGAAGGGAGGGCGCTGCCTGATGTATCGCCCTCCTGTTACTTTAGATTTTCTTATTATTTTTCCCAGATGATCTTTACCGGCATGATCCCGGTCAGTTCTTTGCTTTTTTCATCCGGCTGGCTGCAGCCTGCATAAATTTCAAATTTCTTTCCTTCTTCCATCCGTTTTCCTGTTTCATCTACTACGGTGAATGCTTTTTCCCATATTGGGATTTCTATTTTTCGGCATTCTCCCGCCTTCAGGAATATCCGCTGAAAACCGGCCAGCATCGGATTGGGAATGGCATTTTTGCTGTCGATATTTTTTACGTAGATCTGAACAACATCCTCTGTATCATATGCGCCGTTATTCTGCACTTCTACCTCCACGTTTATCTTCTGTCCACATGTTTTGACCTCTGCTTTATCTACTGCCACCTTACTGTACGTCAGACCATATCCAAAAGGAAACTGTGCTTTTCGTTCCATATAACGATATGTTCTGCCTTTCATGGAATAATCGGTAAAATCCGGAAGTTCTTCCAGGCTTTCATAAAAGGTCACCGGAAGTTTTCCTGATGGCGAGATTTCTCCAAACAGTACCTTTGCCGCTGCCTTCCCGCCCTGGCATCCAGGGTACCACAGCATCATGACGGCATCAAATTTCTCTGCCGCATATTTCAGATCAAGGTCACTTCCTGCCAGCAGACAGAATACTGCCGGTTTTCCGGTGTCTGCGATTGCTTCCATCAGTTCTCGCTGTACTCCGGGAAGTTCAATATCTTCTTTATCTCCCGATACATAGCTGTTTCCGGTGTCTCCCTCTTCTCCTTCCAGTGTCTCATCCAGTCCCATACATAAGATCACCACATCGCTGTTTTCCGCAACCACCTTGGCTTCCGCAATACGATCTCTGGTAAACGCAAGGTGCTCCGTCCGGTCTCGGAACAGATCACAGCCTCTGGAAGTAAGGATCCTTACATCGTCTCCCACATAATCCTGGATGCCTTCCTGTATGGTAATATACCTGGAAGCTGTCCCGTGATAATTGCCAATCAGCGCCTGTCTGCTGTCCGCATTTGGTCCGATGATCCCTATTGTTTTCAGTTTTTCTTTATCAAGCGGAAGAATCCCGTTATTTTTCAGCAGAACAAAACTTTTTTCCGCTGCTTTCTCCGCTGCATCCAGATGCCTGGGAGATTCCACCTCCAGATAGGAGATATTGTCATATTCGCTTCCATCAAACAACCCCAACAGATACCTTGTGGTAAAAAGCCGCACTGCTGCCCGGGTTATGGTTTCTTCTGTGACAAGCCCCTTTTCGTATGCCTTCATAATGTGAAGATAGGTATTTCCACAATTCAGGTCACAGCCATTATTAATCGCCAGTGCTGCAGATTCAACGGCTGTATCCGTTACCATATGGTGTTCATGAAAATCACGGATCGCCCAGCAGTCTGATACAAAATGCCCCTGAAATTTCCATTCGCCTCTGAGTTTTTTCTGTAATGTGGGACTTCCGCAGCAGGGTTCCCCGTTTGTCCGGTTATAAGCTCCCATAACCGCTTCTACTTTCGCTTCTTTTACCAGACCTTCGAATGCCGGCAGATACGTTTCTTCCATATCTTTTGCGGATGCTTCCGCATCAAATTCATGACGGAGTGCCTCCGGCCCGGAATGTACTGCAAAATGTTTGGCACAGGCTGCTGCCTTCATTGTATCCCCATTTCCCTGAAGTGCTTTTACAAAGGAAACTCCAAGTTCTTTTGTAAGATACGGATCTTCCCCATAAGTTTCATGGCCTCTACCCCATCGTGGATCACGGAAAATATTGACATTAGGAGACCAGAACGTCAATCCCTTATAAATATCTCTGTCACCGTTTACGGAATATGCATTATACTTTGCTCTGCCCTCTGTTGCCACGATACCGGCCATCTCTGCCACACTTTTCCGGTCAAAAGCTGCCGCCATTCCGATCGCCTGTGGAAAAACCGTTGCCTGCCCTGCTCTGGCAACACCGTGAAGTCCCTCATTCCACCAGTTATACGCCGGAATTCCCAATCTTTTTATTGCAGGTGCATCGTACCTTAACTGACTGGCTTTTTCCTCCAGAGTCATCCTGGCAACCAGCGCTTCTGCTTTCTTCTTTGCTTCTTCCCGATTCATCCCCAATTTCCTCCTCACCTTTTTTTATATCATCTATCATTTGGTCTCTGACTGTCAAGTAGATATTTCCTGCAATTTTTCCGGCCTCTGTTCAGAGCAGAAAAAAATCTGCTTTACCCTTTCTTTGGGATAAAGCAGATTTTTATTACACTTTGTGATCTGTGTTCCGATTTCAGCCGGGAACTTATCTGATCGCATCCTTCATCTCTTTCACATAAGCCTTCACCTTCGACACGCAGTCTTTGCCGTAGGCACCACAAAGCTTCACGATCGCAGATCCTACAATGGCACCGTCTGACTGATCTGCCATTTTTTTTGCCTGCTCCGGTGTGGAGATTCCGAATCCTACTGCACATGGAATGTCTTTCTGAGCTTTTACTAATTTCACCATAGCTCCGATATCTGTGGTAATGCTGGTACGCATTCCTGTTACACCAAGGGAAGATACGCAGTAAACAAAGCCTTCCGCCTCTTTTGCGATCATGGCGATCCGCTCATGGGAGGTCGGTGCGATCAGGGAGATCAGGTCAAGGCCGTACTGTTTGCACACAACATCAAACTCTTCTTTTTCCTCAAACGGAACATCCGGAAGGATCAGTCCATCCATTCCAACTTCCGCTGCTTTCTTGATAAAACGCTCTGTTCCGTAAGAAAATACTACGTTTGCGTAGGTCATGAATACCATTGGGATTTTTGTATTTTTACGGATTTTTTCTACCATTGAAAAAACTTTATCTGTAGTCACGCCGCCTGCAAGTGCCCGGACATTGGCTTCCTGGATCACAGGTCCCTCTGCGGTAGGATCTGAGAACGGGATCCCAAGCTCGATCAGATCTGCTCCTGCTTCTTCCATTGCATAAACCAGCTGCTCTGTTACCTCCAGAGACGGATCTCCGCAGGTTAAAAAAGGAATAAATGCTTTTCCGTTTGCAAATGCTTCTGTAATTCTCTTATTCATGAATATCCTCCCCTCTGTAGCGGGCAATTGCCGCACAGTCCTTATCTCCACGTCCTGAAATGGTAACTACCATGATCTTGTCCTTTCCAAGTGTCGGTGCGATCTTTTTCGCATAGGCCACTGCATGGGCACTTTCGATCGCAGGAATAATTCCTTCTGTTCTGGAAAGATATTCAAAAGCATCTACTGCTTCGTCATCTGTAACAGGAACGTACTCTGCTCTTCCGATATCATAAAGGTGTGCATGCTCCGGACCTACGCCCGGATAATCAAGACCTGCGGAGATGGAGTATACCGGTGCGATCTGTCCGTATTCGTCCTGGCAGAAGTAAGATTTCATACCATGGAAGATTCCGAGACGACCGGTTGCGATGGTTGCCGCAGTCTCCGCAGTATTCACGCCACGTCCTGCTGCCTCACAGCCGATGAGACGAACGTCTTTGTCCTCAATGAAATTGTAGAAGGTTCCGATAGCATTGGAGCCACCGCCCACACAGGCCAGGACAACATCCGGAAGTCTTCCCTCTTTTTCCAGCATCTGTTCTTTGATCTCCTTGGAGATCACGGCCTGGAAATCACGTACGATGGTCGGGAACGGGTGCGGGCCCATAACAGATCCCAGTACATAATGGGTATCTGCAATACGGTTTGTCCACTCACGCATGGTCTCGGAAACGGCATCCTTTAAGGTTGCGGTTCCGCTTGTGACTGCATGGACTTTTGCTCCGAGAAGACGCATTTTGTAAACATTCAGTGCCTGACGTTCCGTGTCTTCTTTTCCCATGAATACCTCACATTCCATTCCCATCAGTGCTGCTGCGGTTGCAGTTGCAACACCGTGCTGGCCTGCACCGGTCTCAGCGATGACACGGGTCTTGCCCATTTTTTTTGCCAGGAGCACCTGACCAAGTACGTTGTTGATCTTGTGGGCTCCTGTGTGGTTTAAGTCTTCTCTTTTCAGATAGATCTTGGCTCCGCCAAGGTCCTCGGTCATATGTGCCGCATAGTAAAGACGGGATGGTCTTCCTGCGTATTCATTGAGAAGCTCTGTGAGCTCACGGTTGAATTCCGGGTCGTTTTTGTAATGGTTGTATGCTTCCTCAAGCTCCAGAACGGCGTTCATCAGTGTTTCCGGGATGTACTGTCCGCCATGGATGCCGAATCTTCCTTTTGACATGTTATATTTCCTCCTTTATGTTCCTTACTGCGTATACTGCTTCTAATATTTTATCCGGGTCTTTGTGACCGGCGGTTTCTACACTGCTGCTTTAATCTACTGCCCAGGGGTGAAGCAGATGTATGGCCGATTCCAGATTTTCAAAGCCCAGACCTCCTGCCAGAAACCAGGGACGTTTGATCGCCGGTACCAGACTCCAGTCAAAAGTTTCTCCTGTTCCTCCTGCGCCCTGATCCAGCAGAATATAGTCTGCTTCCGAACGGATCGCTTTCTTTATATCTGCTTCTGTTTTTATGGAAAAAGCCTTTATCAGAAGCTGGTCTGTCATGGTCTTAAGCTGTCTGATATAATTCTCGTCCTCCTGGCCGTGAAGCTGTGCCAGTGCGATGGTTCCCTCGTTTAACAGCTGTGCGGGAAGCTCCACCGGTGCATTGACGAATACGCCTACCGGCAAAATGCTATCATCCAGTTCTTCCCGGAGAGCCTTCAATTGCTCCACGGTGACGTTTCTTCTGCTTTTTGGGAATTCTACAATGAATCCTGCAAAGTCCGGTTTAGCCTGGTTAACTGCCTGGATATCTTCCGGGCGGGTCAGGCCGCAGATCTTGATCCTAGTTCTGCTCCCATGTTTCAACGGTTGTTCTCTCATATTCAGCCAATCCTGCCCTTTCTGTCTGACCCTGCCCCTTCCTGTTTCGTTACTATTTGCTGCTGGTCAGCTCTGTTACTTATTTGCTCTATTCTTTCGTTCGGCCTTTATACAAGCGCTCTACCATTCAGATTTTCCAATGCAGCTTTCTTATCCGGGCTTCGCATCAGAGTCTCACCGATCAGGACTGCACCTACCCGGTTTCTTTCCAGGATAGCGATATCACCTGCGCTTTTGATTCCGCTCTCAGACACAAATACCACATTGTCTGGTGCCAGGTTTCGAAGACGGATGCTGTTATTCATATCAACCTTAAAGGTTTTCAGGTCACGGTTATTTACACCGACGATCTTTGCACCTGTCTTTAATGCTCTTGCCACTTCATTCTCGTCATGAGCTTCCACCAGTGCATCCATTCCCAGAGTTTCTGCAAGCTCTCGGTATTCCAGGAGTTCCTGGTCATTTAAGATAGCACAGATCAGAAGCACTGCCGATGCACCGAATGCTTTTGCCTGATAGATCATGTACTTATCCACCGTGAAGTCCTTCCGAAGGACCGGAATATCCACTGTTTCTGTGATCTCACGGAGATAAGTGTCACTTCCCATGAAATAAAATGGCTCTGTGAGGCAGGAGATCGCAGATGCACCTGCTGCCTCGTATTCTTTCGCAATTTCCAGATACGGAAATTCCGGTGCGATCAGCCCCTTGGAGGGGGAAGCTTTTTTTACTTCACAGATGTAGGACATACCCGGCTTTTTCAACGCTTCCAGAAAGGACGGCTGCTGTGGCGCTTTTTCTGCCAGGGTTTTCAACTGATCCAGGGGAAACTGAAGTTTTTCCTTCCGGATACGTTCTCTTGTTTTTTCTGCGATTTCCTCCAGAATGTTTTTTTCGCTCATTCTTTGTTTGTCTCCTTGATATTTCAGTTCAACTCTCATTCGGCAATTTCAAGAAGTCTGACAGATTAATGTTTCCGTTCATATCTCTTCCGCTAGGGATTGCCGATTTCTCTTCTGCCGCTATTATTTTCAAATCTCGTTACTTAATTTGATAAATTCCGCAAGCTTGGCAGCAGCTGCACCACTGTCGATCAGGTTTTCAGCCATCTTCACGCCATCTTCTATAGTCTTCGCCTTTCCTGCGATATAAAGTGCTGCACCTGCGTTCATGCAGACCGCCTGACGCTTCGGGCCTTTTTCGGTTCCGTTTACAATGGCTTTTGTGATCTCTGCGTTCTCTGCCGGTGTGCCGCCTGCCAGATCTTCTTTGCTGCAGCGTGTATAGCCGAACTGCTCCGGTGTGATCTCATAGGACTGGAACCATCCGTCCTTGATCTCGCACACAGAAGTCGGTGCGCTCATGGAGATCTCATCCAGCTTATCCTGTCCGAAAACTACCATTCCACGGTTCACGCCAAGCTTCATCATAACCTGTGCCAGCGGCTCTACCAGAGACTGGTCAAAGACTCCCATCAGCTCCATGTTTGCGCCTGCCGGGTTGCTTAATGGTCCGAGGATATTAAATACCGTGCGGATTCCCAGCTCTTTACGGATCGGTGCCACATATTTCATGGCAATATGATAATTCTGGGCGAACAGGAAACAGATGCTGATCTTTTTCAGAATCTCTGCACTTTTTTCCGGCGGGATGGTGATCTTTACGCCAAGTGCTTCCAGAACATCTGCTGCACCGCTCTTGGAAGATGCTGCACGGTTTCCGTGTTTTGCTACCGGAACGCCACCTGCTGCGATCACAAGAGAAGATGTCGTGGAAATGTTAAAGGAGTTTGCTCCGTCACCACCGGTTCCTACGATCTCCAGAACATTCATATCGTGGAGAAGCTTGATGCAGTGTGCACGCATTCCGGCTGCTGATGCAGTGATCTCATCAATAGTCTCTCCTTTCAGGGAAAGTGCAGTAAGGTAGGATGCCATCTGTACCGGTGTTGCCGCTCCGTCCATGATCTCATTCATTACGGCTTCTGCTTCGTCATATGTAAGATCTTCTTTTTTTGAAAGCTTGATGATTGCTTCTTTGATCATTGTTGTTTCCTCCTGTTCTGTAACGATTCTATCTTTTATGGATTGCTGTTCTCTGTCTTATCTGTCTCTGATAACCTTCATAAAGTTCTCGATCATTGTTTTTCCATCCGGTGTCATAACAGATTCCGGATGGAACTGTAATCCGAATATCGGATATTCTTTATGCTCCAGTGCCATCACCTCTCCGTCCTCAGACTCAGCGGTAACAACCAGTTCCTCCGGTAAGGTATCCCGGATAGCTGCCAGTGAGTGATATCTGGCTGCCGGAAAAGTTTCCGGAAGTCCTTCAAACATCCGGCTCTTTCCAACTTTATGTATCTCTTTCTGCTTTCCGTGCATCAGCTCTTTTGCGTAGGATACTGTCCCTCCGAAGGCTTCACAGATGGACTGATGTCCAAGGCAGATACCCAGGATCGGCAGCTTGTCTTTGAAATATTTTATGGATTCAATACAGATTCCCGCATCCTCCGGTTTTCCCGGACCAGGGGAAAGGATCAATGCCTCCGGCTTCATGGCCTCCAGCTCTTTGATGGTCACTTCATCATTTCTTACCACTTTGATATCCGGCTCCACAAAACCGATCAGCTGATAAACATTGTAGGAAAAGCTATCATAATTATCGATCAGTACTATCATTCCAGTCCCTCCTGTGCAGTTTCAATTGCCTGTACAACGGCTCTTGCCTTGTTGCAGCACTCCTGAAATTCACTTTCCGGAATACTGTCTGCTACGATTCCTGCTCCTGACCGGATACAGATCTCACCGTTTTTCTTATAAACCAGGCGAATGGCAATACAGGTATCCAGGTTTCCGGCAAAATCCAGATATCCGATAGCACCGCCGTAAATGCCTCGCTTGCTCTGTTCCAGTTCCTGGATGATCTGGCAGGCACGGAATTTCGGTGCTCCGGAAAGTGTTCCTGCCGGAAGGATGGCATCCACTGCATCCACCGCATCCCTGTCATCCCGAATCTGGCCGGTCACTGTAGAACCAATATGCATCACATGAGAAAAACGCTCGATGCACATATATTTTTCTACGTTCACGGTACCGATCTTACTGATCTTTCCGATATCATTTCGCCCAAGATCCACAAGCATGTTATGCTCGGCACGTTCCTTTTCATCTGCAAGAAGACCTTGTTCCAACGCCTCGTCTTCTTCCTTTGTTTTTCCTCTTGGCCTTGTTCCTGCCAGCGGAAAGGTGCTTAACTCTTTTCCTGTAAGCTTTGCAAGGGTTTCCGGTGACGCTCCCGCGATCTCAATATCATCGCTGGAAAAATAAAACATATAGGGGGACGGGTTTGTGGCCCTTAAAACACGATAGGTATCAAAAAGGCTTCCCTCTGCTCTGGCTCTCATGGGATTGGAAAGCACCACCTGGAAGATGTCTCCCTCACGAATATAATGTCTGGCGGTTTCTACCATCTCACAGTATTTTTCTTTCGGGAACTGCGGCTCAATGGAGGATTGCAACTTCAGGGATGGAAATTCCTTCTGCTCTCCCTTTCTGATCAGATCTGCCATCTCCTGCAGTTTCTTTTCTGCCTTTCCAAAAGAGTTCTCCAGATCATCTGTCATCACCCCTGTGATCAGAAGCACCTTCTGTCTGTAATGATCAAAGGCAATGACCTGGTCAAAGAGCATTAGATCCATATCTCTGAAATCTTCTACCGTCTTATCGGTAAGCTCCAGCTTCGGTTCACTGTATTTAATATAATCGTAGGAAAAATAGCCTACCAGGCCGCCGGTAAAGGTTGGCATTTTTTCCAGTACCGGGCTTTTGTATTCCTTCAGGATCTTTCGAATAGCATCTCCGGGATGTTTTACCTGCTGCTTTGTTATTTCTTCGGTACCGTCCTCATGGATCTTTCGGATCTGAAGATTTCCATCGGTACAGGTGATCTCCATGGATGGTTCATATCCCAGGAAGGAATAGCGTCCCCATACCTCTGTCTGACTGGCACTTTCCAGCAGATAGCAGTGTCTGCTGGCTGTGCGAAGAGTCCGCATCACTTCTACAGGTGTATAGCGGTCGGAATACAGTTCTCTGCATACGGGAATACGCCGGTATTCCCCTGACTTTGCGATTTCTCTTAATCCTTCTAATGCTGGATACATATTCAGTCCCTCCTGATCTACATTTATGTAACAAAAAAAGCCCGTCTCCGGCAGAATCCAGTTCTGCCAGGGACGAGCGTTCAAAATCCAATACACCCGCGGTGCCACCCTGCTTCACAGTATGACCTGTGCACTTGTCGGAATACCTGCATATTCCCGGCAACTGACGTATGCCTTCACGTCACAGAATACTCGGTATCCGGGATACCTTTCCCTGTGCCCTCAGCGGTCCATTTAGTAAACTGCTTCTCGACCCGGCTCTCACCCTCCCGGATTCTCTGTGCGCGCATGAAAACTTTTATCTCCGCTTCAACGGTTTAGTGGTTTACTTGATTAAACTTTTCATATAAAATAGCACAGGATTTTTAATCTGTCAATACAAAAGTTGAAAAAAATGTCATTTTATTCTATAATTATCTTATCACATTGCCGAAAAATAACAGGAACAGATCAGAATCTGTCTTTACTGTTTTCAGCAGATTTCACATACGAAAGGAGTTTCTCTCAAAAAATACCATGGCAAAAGAAAATACCAATACCTGGCTGGATACACCGGATCCCCGGGTTTTTATCAAAAATTCCGCAAAATTTAACGACCTGATGATGATGTACCGCTGTACTGTCCGGGAGGTCCGTACCAAGCTGGAAGTCCTCAACGATGAATTTTCCGTGGAATATAAACGTAATCCCATTTCTTTTATCAAAACCAGGATCAAAAAACCGGAAAGCATTTACAAGAAGCTTAAGAAGCTTGGCTATGAATTTACAGCCGAGAATATCCAGAATCAGCTGAATGATGTAGCCGGCATCCGGGTTGTGTGCGCTTTTATCGATGATATCTACACCATTGCGGATCTGATCTCCAAGCAGGACGATATCACTGTTATCCAGGTAAAAGATTACATCAAAAATCCAAAGCCCAACGGCTACCGCAGCTATCACATGATCGTAGAAATCCCCGTATTTTTCTCCAAAGGAAAAACACCGATGAGAGCCGAGATCCAGATCCGTACCAACGGCATGGATTTCTGGGCCACACTGGAGCATCAGCTTCGTTATAAGCAGAATATCGAAGAAATGGATGGATATGAAGAAGTCAGTGATGAACTTCTCAACTGCGCCAGAGCTGTCATCGACATGGATAATGAGATGCAGCGGATCAAGGATAAGATCGGACAGTTCCACGACATTTAAAAAGCAGGTGGGGTTAAAGCCTCACCTGCTCTTTTTCACTGTTCTTTACCCGGAATGCTCTGGGTGTCATATGATAATGTTCTTTAAATACCCGGTGAAAATAACTGTTATTCTCATATCCCACCGCGGCAATGATATCACTGATGGGAAGATCTGTGTCACACATCAGTTCCACCGCCTTGTTCAGACGTTTTCGCTGAAGAAGTTCCTTAAAGTTAAATCCTGTCGTTTTTTTGATCATCTTGCTTAATACATGCATGGGCAGATGAAGACGGCTGCACAGCTCTGTCAGGGTAGCTGTCCGGTATTTCTGCTCAATGTAGTCCAGTGTGGTCATGGAGATCATGTTTTCGTACTGGTTGGGAAGACGCATCTCCACGTACTGTACGGATTCCACCAGGTACATAAAGATCAGGCCCATTGTGGTCTGATTAATCCGTTCCCGGTTCTCTTCTCCATTTACCAGGGAATAGATGATGTTTTCCAGAAGATTCTGGATCTGTAGCACCTCTGCCACCTTAAAATGCAGATATTCTCCCCGTTCCTCATCCTGTCTGAGCACATTCACAAGAAAATCTGCCAGCATATTATCATTGCCGGTCATGGAATAAGCCACATCAAAAAACTCCGGCAGCACCATAAAGTTAATGGCAATATCGTTCTGTCCAGCCTTCAGGATCTCATGTTTCGTAAACTGGTTGAGAAAAAGCAGCTCACCCTTATTAACGATGACTTTTTTGCCATCAATGATGTTAGTCAGAGAGCCTTCGCAGACATAGAGCACTTCCACGAAATTATGCCGGTGTGCCGGAAAATGCACAAAACGGGTATGGGTACGGACCGCGATCAGCCGGCCTTCCTCCAGCATTTTTCCGCTGTCCACGGTAAAGTCCCTGCCGGAGGTATAAAGGTCTCTGTCCACCTCTGCCTCTCCATCCAGGATCTTTCGTTCTTCTTCTGTGATCTTTCTCAGCTGATCCAGTAGCGCCTGCTGCATGCCTTCCTCTCCTTTATCCGTTTCTTCTTTCTTTGTTCCTCTTTATCCTCATTTTAGCACTGCTGTCACATCCACACAACTAAAATCCTCATATAAAAAATCTGCACAAAAGAACCTCCAACGTCTCTGCACACAGAAACAGGCGGAGTCCAAAGACCCCGCCTGCTCTGAAAGGATTTATCATATGAATATTACAGTCAATATGAGGATTGATTAGTACAGTTTAGCCATCTCCTCGATGTTGCTTGTATCGAATTTCAGAGGTGCGCCAAGAACAACTTCTGTACCACCGTCATCAGCATCTGTTACTGTGTAGTCGCCAAGGTCACCAGCTGTGAACTTGTCATCTTTAGCACCTGTGATGTCGCCGTTGATCAGAGCGATTGTTGTGTAAGCGCTGAGTTTTCCAAGGCCCTGCATATCCCACAGATAGAAGTATGGGCACTCTTAAAATATTTTCATAATAATCCAGAAAAGCAACATCTGCAATCCAATGCCTATAACTGAAACTAATACATAAAGTAGCATGTTCATGTTTTTGTCTTCCAACATATTCAGACAACTCTGCTCTACCAATGTTATAATTCCCAGCTCTGGCAAACAAAATAATGCAAATCCCAAAATATTATTTACAACACCAAATAAAAATCCCAGTACACTTTTATTTGATAATCCTGTGAAACCGCTAAAAAATATCCATAAGAAATAGATCATCGGCAATATTCTCGCACAATCGCATAATGAACACAAAAATATTTTTCCTAATCCAAGTTTTGATTCTTTTGCAAAAACCAAAGTTCTTATAACACTTGCCAATAATATTATCGCCAAAACAATTTCGAAATTTTCTGCAATCCATGCCCCCAAAGCCCCTACTGTTGTTATACCTAATACAGTTAAAACCAAGATTACAACTCCAATTAACCCCAAATCAAAAATGATATACATATATATTTCCCAACCTTTTCTATTTTTGTTTAGATGACTCACTGTTCATATTTTATTTAGATTTCGTACAACTCGATACATACGGCAATTGTTCTATATACTGGACAAGATTTTCACCATCTGCATTTTCCTTCAGATAAACAATAAAATACTTAAAATCAGATAAAGGATTTTCTAAATCTGATGAACTTGAGCCTTGCATATACTTATTTACATAATCCTTCCAAGCCTCCTCGCTTCCTATTTCTTCTATGTAAGCAACTTCTGGTTTCTTTTCTATTGTATGCTTAATCTGTTCTAGATTTTTCTGAGAAGCCTCTTCAGTAAAAAAGACTTCAATACATTTTAGCTCCTGATGATTATCAGAATAATCTTTCATTTCAGTTTTTTCTGTATTAGTATTTTCTTCTATCGCATCATTCATCTGTTTTTTTCTATTCTCTTCTTTTGTTATCTGTAAATTTTCTCCATCGCTCACTTTTTCTTCATTACATCCACAGAGTAACACCATAATTCCAACTAAAACTGTTAATTTCCATATTTTTTTTATCATTTTGTTTTTCCTTCCCTATTATTTGATATATTTTTCATTATTTACCCTTCTCTCATCATTATCAACCCGTGGCATTTTTGTGGACAACATTTTTCTTGCAATTTTTTTTTATATATGTATAATATTTCTAAAATAAAATATTATACTAAGGAGCATTTTATAATGTCAGAATTTTCAGATTATTTAAAAGAGTTAATACATTCCAAAGAAAACATAAGTACTAATTCCCTTATCAAATACTGCAATATAGATCGTTCCACCATGTACAAAATTATCAATGGGACCCGACGACCTCCAAAGCGTGAAATCTTTATAAAAATGGCTAAATTTTTTCAATTAACCCCTTCCGAATATCAAAAATTTTCAAAAACATATCAACTTAGCCTCACCAGTCCTAATTATTATTATAGAAGAAAAAGCGTAGAAGAATTTTTAATACATTTTCCTGATATTTGCTCTGTCAAATCCAGAATTTCTGTGAATGAACCTTTAAACGATGTTTTGGAAAAAAACTTAGAAAACACTTCCTGTTTTCCATTACATACAGAATTTGAAATCAATCACATTCTAAGAATCATTTTTGCAAAAGAGTCTTCCATAAAAAATGGGTTGATTCAGTTACTTCTCCAACCAAATAACAAATTTTTATTTTCTTTATTAGCTAGTATGAATTTTCCTGATTCATTAGAAATACGACATATATTTTGTTTAAACAAAACCGATTCACTCACAACCGATAACAAATCATGTAATCTGGAATACTTAAAAACAATATTTCCTCTTTATTCACAATCTCTATACTACCAAACGTACTGTTTTTATGATAATGTGCATTCACATTTCTATAATATGAATATTTTTCCTTACTTAATTCTCACTACGGATTATGCAGTATCTTTATCATCGGACTTCCAGTCGGGTATATTTTTTAAAGACATTAATTTAGTTTCTCAGTTTCATAAATTATATAATTCAATTCAAGAGAAATGTTTTTTATTATTTCAGGTCTCTCATATGACTCCTAAAAATCTCTCATTTCTCAACAGTATTACAGTTCAAACTGCTCCTAATTATATTTTGCAACCAGAATCCTGTTTCACACCTTTTATATCTGAAAAAATCATAGAAAATGCGCTCCGATCTCAAATACCAAATCGCGAACAGATTCTTCCTATGATTAAATGTTTTTTCAAAGAAGCAATTCATACAATCAAAGATCAGGATATGCATATTTATTTTACAGAAAATGGAATTGAACATTTCATATATACTGGATGTCTTTGTGAAATACCTTATGAATTTGCTAGACCTTTTCTACCAGAAGAACGGCTTTTGATGCTTAAAGCGCTTCTTCCTTACTGTCTTTCAGGACACTACCACCTTTTAAAAAAACCGTTAGATCAACTTCCTATAAATCTTCATTTATGCGTAAATACTCAATCTGGGTATCTTTCATTTGAAAATTCAAACGGACAAACAATGTATCTTTTAATTAATGAACCTGGATTTTTATCTATTTTTATTGATTATATAGAAAATCTTAATAATGAGTATAATTCTTATATAGCTACTCCAGAAGAAACGGCAAATTTTATAAAAAAAGAAATTGAAAAATTAGAATTGTAAAAAAATAAAATCTCCTTATTCAGCAATAAGCGTGGGCAGATGCAGACCGTCCGCCACGGCCCGCCTACTCCTATGGAAAGTCCACAGGCACATGATGAGATCGGTAATCTTATCGATACCTACAACTATATGACTCGAAAAATGGAGGAACTGATGGAGAAGCAGGCTAAGGCTGCAGAAGATCTCCGGATCGCAGAATTCAATTCCCTCCAGGCACAGATCAATCCGCATTTTCTTTATAATACCATGGATATGATCAACTGGATGGCACTGCAGGGACAGACCAATGAGATCAGTCACGCAGTGCAAAGTCTTTCCCGTTTTTATAAGCTGACTCTGAGCCGCAAAAAAGGAATCTCTACCATTGCAAGGGAGCTGGAGCATGTAACCATCTACGTGCAGCTTCAGAATATGCGCTACCACGACAGCATTGAGCTGATCACGGATATCCCGGATGAGCTTTCAGAATACCAGATCCCGAAGCTGACTCTTCAGCCTGTTGTGGAAAATTCCATTCTTCACGGGATCCTGGAAAAAGAATCAAAATCCGGAACTATTGTTATTACCGGATGGATGGAAAATGAGGATATTGTTCTTCTGATTTCCGATGACGGTGTTGGGATTTCGCCGGAAATCCTGTCAACTATTCTTTCCGGAAAGGGAAAAAGCCAGTCCGGCGGCACAAATATCGCAGTTTATAATACCCACCGGAGACTCCAAATTCTCTATGGAAATAATTACGGACTCACTTATTCCAGCAAGCCTGGAGAGGGGACAGAGGTTGAGATCCGCTTCCCTGCACATCGCGAAAAGTAACTTATGTTCCACAAAAATCTTTATTCAGAAATGAGGTATGACACTATATGAATACACAGCCAGAAGCTCTTTTATATAATTTTAACGACCCAGAACGGCTTCGCCAGATCCGCCGCTATCTGAACCGTCAGAAGGTTAAGACACGGATCGTCACTGCTCCGGAATTTCTTCATCCGCTGGGATATCTTTTTGAGATTCCAGGATTTCATCCCTCATCCCAGTTTAATCTGGGAAGCAATTTCAGTGATGAGATGATCGTGCTGAAGGATTTTTCCAGTGCACAGATGGATGGTTTTCTTGCTTTTTTCCGTGAAAACCAGATCCCGCCTGTTGCACTGAAGGCCATGCTCACACCAGTAACTCAGCACTGGTCTTCCATCCAGCTGCACGATGAGCTTTCCAGGGAGCACACACTTATGCATAAAAAATAACTGCAAAACCAAAATCTGCCGAATCTGCCTGCTGCATTTCCGGCAGATCTTTTTTATCTTATTTTTCCCACGGAAAAAGGAGACCGCTCCGCGCAGTCTCCTTTTTTGAATATGTTTTAGGTTGAATACATAAGAA
>JABLTP010073959.1_pt1 | contig 24043 bp, 30 predicted proteins | sample 7160111 | NCBI WGS metagenome assembly JABLTP01 (sample SAMN14651227, study PRJNA627086) | human gut metagenome | isolation source: feces | host: Homo sapiens
TACAAATACAAGAAGGGGGATTAAGTGTAGCAGAGATAGTTAAAATGAAAGGAACTAATCTTTATACATTTCCATATCTTAAAAGGGATAATTATCAGTTATTGGGATGGTATACTGATCCAGTTAATGGAGATAAGATAGATGAAAACACTATAGTACCAAGTACTGATACAACTTATTATGCTCATTGGAAATATATTGGGGAGAAGTAATTTTCTCCTTTTTATTTTTAAATAAATTTGTTATAATAGGCTTGCTATAAAAAGGAGGTATCATATGATTTATTTTGATAACAGTGCAACTACTAAAACTAGGAAAGAAGTCCTTGATACATTTTATAAAGTTAGTGAAGAATTTTTTGCTAATCCTAATTCTCTACATAAATTAGGACTAAAAAGTAAAAAATTAATGAGAGAGGCAGAAAGTCAAGTAGCAACTCTTATGGGTGTAAAGAGTGATGAGGTTATTTTTACATCTAGCTCTAGTGAATCTAATAATATGGCTATAAAAGGAGTACTAGATTACTATAAATATCGCAATAAACTAGTAATTACTACCGAGTTAGAACATGCTTCTATTAGTGAGACTTTACAACAATTAGGAGAAGATATAAGTGTCAAATATGTAAAACTTGATAAATTTGGACATATAGACCTAGATAATCTTAATGCCCTTTTACAAGAAGAACCAGTCCTTGTTACTATTCATCATGTTAATAGTGAGACAGGTATTATTCAAGATATAGAGGAAATTGGTAAACTTATAAAGAAATATCCTAAGACAATCTTTCATGTAGATGGTACTCAAAGTGTTGGTAAAATACCTGTAAACCTAGATAATGTAGACCTATTTAGTTTTAGTGCTCATAAGTTTTTTGGTATAAAAGGTATTGCTTGCTTAATCAAAAAAGAAAATATTAATCTTTTACCATTGATATCTGGAGGAGATAGTCAAACCGTATACAGGGCTGGTACACCATCTGTACCTTTAATCGCCTCACTTGCTAAAGCTCTTCGTTTAATATTGGAAGAGGAAGATGAAAATACTCTAAAAGTAGTAGAACTTAATAAATACTTAAGAAACCAACTAACTAACTTAGATGTAGTTATTAATTCACCAAAAGACTCATCACCTTATATTCTAAACTTTAGTATAATAGGTAAGAAACCAGAGACAGTTTTACATACTTTTGAACTTTTTGATATATATATATCAAGTAAAACAGCTTGCTCATCAAAAGAAGATTATTCAAAAACACTTTATGCCTTAACTAATAATATGGATATAAGTAAAAGTTCTTTAAGAGTTAGTTTATCAAAAGATAATACTAAAGAAGAAATAGATATATTCATAAAAGTTTTAAAGGAGGAGATACTATAATGGAGAAAATGATATTAATTAAGTATGGAGAATTAACTACTAAAAAAGGAAATAGAAATTTCTTTGTTAAGACTTTAAAAAACAATCTAGAAGCTAAAATAAAAAAATATGATGCTAGTATTACTATGGATTTAGCTAGAATGTATATAAGTTATGACTCTCTAGTAGAAAAAGAAATAATAGAAGCCATAAATACTACTTTTGGAATACATTCTTATCATATGATATATACCTGTGAATCAAATAAAGAAGCAATTAGTAAATTACTAATAGAAACAGTCTCTAAAGTTAATTTTAAAACTTTCAAAGTAAAAGTTAAACGAAGTGATAAATCATTTAGGGAAACAAGTGAAGAGTTGGCACCATATTTTGGCGGAATAGTTTTAAAAAATAAAAACAATATAAAAGTAGATGTTCATAATCCAGAAGTACTTATTAATATAGAAATACTAAAAGAAAAAACACTACTATATTATAATGCTTTTAAAGGTCTTGGTGGTTACCCAATAGGAACTCAACCTAAAGGATTATTAATGTTAAGTGGTGGAATTGATTCACCAGTAGCTGGATATCTTGCTATGAAACGTGGTATAAAAGTAGAAGCTGTTTACTTTGAAGCAATACCACATACTAGTTTAGAAGCTAGAGAAAAAGTTTTAACACTTGCTAAGAAACTTGCTAAATATCAAACTGAAGTAAAAGTACATATTGTACCATTTACTAAAATTCAAGAAGAAATTTATAAAAATGTTAAAGAAGACTATGTTATTACTATAATGCGAAGAATGATGTATCGTATTATGGAAATGTTAGCTGAAAAAAATAAAGCTTATGCTATTATCAATGGAGAAAGTATTGGTCAAGTAGCCAGTCAGACATTACACAGTATGCATGTTATTAATAATGTAACTAATTATCCAGTTATTAGACCAGTCGCTTGTTTTGATAAACTAGAAATAATAGATATAGCTAAAAAAATAGATACTTATGAAACTAGTATTTTACCTTATGAAGATTGCTGTACAGTTTTTGTACCAAAGCATCCTGTAATTAATCCAAGTTTAGACGAATGCATTAAACAAGAAGAAAAAATAGCTTATCAAGAGATTCTTATGGATACTGTAAAAAATACCTTTACTTTAAAAATTAAAAATGAACAAGAAGAAGATTTAAAAGAATTTCTTTAGGTAAAAATTACCATCAAAAAAAATGTATTAAATCTTAAAAAATTCACATTCTACTAATGTAGGAGGTGAAACAATGAATAACTCAAGTAACAACAGTTCAATGAAAATGCGTGTTCCTGGTGCTAAACAAGCAATCGATAAAATGAAATACGAAATAGCTAATGAATTCGGTGTTAATTTAGGACCAGATGCTACTTCTCGTGCCAACGGATCAGTTGGTGGTGAAATCACAAGACGTTTAGTTCAAAACGGACTTAATCAAGTAAGTGGAAGTTATACTAACAAGTAATTATAGATAACTTAGTCGATAGGCTGAAAAAGCCTATCTTTTTTATGATATTTTTTGTATACTTAAATAGAAGGTGATGATTAAAATGTTTGATGACTATAAAGGCTTTATTGATATAGATAAAGTTTTAAAAGATGAGTATAATTATACCTTTAATGGAGACTTAAAAGAATTATATAGTATGCCTTTTATAGAAATAGAAGGAGAAGGAGTAGATGCTCTTTGCTGGATAAAATATAAAAATGATAGTTATTTATTTAAATCACTAAAAGATTTTGAATATAATGTTTGGGGTGAATTACTATCTGAAGAATTTGCAAAGAGATTAAATATCCCATGTGCATCTTATAGAGCTGCTCAATTTGGTAACAAAAAAGGAGTACTTTCTAGACAAATGTTAAAAAGTGATGAGACATTAATACTTGGTAGTGAAATATTTCAAGACTTTTTTAATCAGAAAACAAGAGATGGTGACCTAGAAAAAATATTAAAAGAAAAATTTGATCTTTATGAAATACCTAAGGAAATACGTAATTACGATTCGTTTAGACAAAGTAATTCTGTATTTAAAAGATTAAATAATTTAGAACAGGTTTGGGATATATTAGCAACTAGAAAAGATATTAGTGAAGAAGAGTTAACTACTTTAGTTAATAGTTATACCAAGATGTTTTTATTTGATATTTTTACTTTACAAGCTGATAGACATACTAATAATTGGGGAGTAGTTAAAACAGAAACTGGTAAATATAAAGCTAGTCCGTTATTCGATAATAGTGCATCATTTGGTCTTGGTTATCCTTTTATGGAAAGAAGAGTAGCTAATTTTAAAAATGAGTTTATGAATGCTAGATTTTCTAGAGATTATCAAGGTATAGATAATGCTATTTATAAAGCAAGTCCAAGCTTTACTCTTTCTAGTGATAATATAAAAGCTGATAAAAAAGACACATCAATAGAAATATTTAGAGACTTTATAAGAAAAACAGGTAGTAGTTCTCTTATGTATGTAAGACCACTATTTAGTACTATTAATTCTGAGAACTTAGAGAAAATAATAAAAGAAGTTTCCTTAAGAAATGGTTTAGAAATGAATGATAATCTAGAAAGTTATATTTACAATGTATTTGATTATCACCATAATAAATTAGCAACTATAATGGATAAAGAGTATCAAGGAGGTAGTAGTAAAAATGATACAGAAAAGAGTGCTAGAAGAATTTGATGGAGTAATTAAAGTGTTTAAAAATAATGAGATAGAAGATAGAACAATTTTATCGTTTATAGATACTAATTTTGATTTTTTAAAAGAAAAAGAAGATATTGAAATACATTTATTTCTATTAATGAATAAAAAAGAATTATATAGTGTTTTATATGTGAATGAAGATAACTATTTATGGTCTACATATGATGATAATGAATTTATGCCTTTTAGAAAACTATCAGATGACTTTAAAAATAATGATTATGTGGTAGAAATGGTTATTGCTTATGCATCATCCTATAAAATAAAAGAAGCTATTCCAGAAATAGATGATATGAATGTTGAAAATAAGGTGAAAACTTTAAAAAATATTGGACTAAACTCTAATGGTTATCACATAAAATAAAAATAGTTGGAATTTTTAAATATGTTTTGGTACAATAGGGGAAAGGAGATGCAAAAAAATGAAATTATTATCAGTTAACGCTGGGAGTAGTTCTTTAAAGTTTCGTTTATACGAGATGCCAGAAGAGAAACTTTTAATGAAAGGAATGTTTGAGCGAATTGGTCTTTTTGGTAGTTGCTATAGTATTAGAATTGGTGATGAAAAAATTAGCAAAGATGTACCACTAAAAGATCATAATGAAGCAGTTAAGATTTTATTAGATGAATTAATAAATAATAGAGTAATATCTTCACTAGATGAAATTGAAGCTGTGGGAAATAGAGTAGTTCATGGTGGTAATAAATACTCAAAATCAGTAGAGATAACCGATAGAGTATTAATGGAAATTGAAGAGATAAGTGATTTAGCACCACTTCATAATCCAGCTGCTTTAAAAGGAATATATGCTTTTAAGAAAAATATTCCTAATGCTAAATTAGTAGCTTGTTTTGATACTGCTTTTCATCAAACAATGAAAGAAAAAACATATCTTTATCCTGTACCTTATGAATGGTATGTTAAGTATGATGTTAGAAAGTATGGCTTTCATGGATTAAGTCATAAGTTTATAACAGAAAAGATGAAAGAAATGTTAGGCAAAAATCCTAATCTAATTATCTGTCATATTGGAAATGGGGCATCAATAACAGCTGTAAAAGATGGGAAATCTATTGACACTTCTATGGGATTTACCCCAAATGCCGGTATAATGATGGGAACAAGGTCAGGTGATATAGATTACTCTATCCTATCATATATTATGAAGAAAGAAGAAAGAAATCTAGATTGGATGGATAGTCAATTAAATAAGAAAAGTGGTCTTGAAGGAATTGCTGGTATGAGTGATTTAAGAGATATAGATAGAGCCTATGAAGCACGTGATGCTAAAGCCTTGTTAGCACTTGATATGTATACCGATAAGATAGTCGATTATGTAGCTAAATACTATGTAAAACTAGGAGGAAAAGTTGATGCTATTTGCTTTACCGCTGGTGGTGGAGAAAATGATGACATCATTAGAAAAGAAGCTATCAATAAACTTTATCCATTAGGTATATATTTAGATGAAGAAAAAAATAAAGAAACAATCGTTAGAAAAGGTGTTGAAGGAATTATTTCTAGTAATGAGTCTAAAATACCAGTTTATGTATTAGCAACTGATGAAGAATTAATGATTGCAAGAGATACTTATGACTTATCAGTAGAAGAATGATAGAAAGATTTACATTTCTATCTTTTTTAGATATAATAATGTTGTTTTAGAAAAGAGGAATATTATGAAAATTTTATCAATTAATACAGGAAGTAGTTCATTAAAATTCAGTTTATTTGAAATGAATAATGAAGAAGTAATTGCTAGTGGACTATTTGAAAGAATTGGTCTTGATGGAGTTTATACTATTAAATATCAAGGTCAAAAGATTAAAGAAGAAGTAGAATTAAAGAATCATACTGATGCTGTTAAAATTCTATTAGAAAAATTAATATCACTTGAAATTATTAAATCACTTGATGAAATAGATGGTGTTGGACATCGCTTAGTACATGGAAAAGATAAATATGCATCTAGTGTTGTTATTACCGATGAAGTAGTAAATGATTTATTAGCATTTAAAGATTTTGCTCCACTTCATAATCCTGCCAATGTACTAGGAATAGAAGCTTTTCGTGAAGTACTTCCTAATGTATTAATGGTTGGTGTCTTTGATACAGCTTTCCATCAAACTATGGATAAAGAAACATATTTATATCCAGTACCTTATGAATGGTATACAAAATATGGAGTACGTAAATATGGATTTCATGGAACAAGTCATCGTTATATAACTGAAACTCTTACTAAAGAGTTAGGAAGAAAAGACTTAAAGATAATAAGCTGTCATATTGGAAATGGTGGTTCAATAACAGCTGTAAAAGATGGAAAATGTGTAGATACATCTATGGGATTCACCCCACTTGCTGGTATAATGATGGGAACTAGATCTGGTGATGTTGATCCATCAATTATCCCTTATGTTATGGAACAAGAAGGATTAAATGCTAGTGAAGTAGTAAATGCTTTAAATAAAAAATCAGGACTTTTAGGACTTAGTGAGAAAAGTAGTGATATGCGTGATATAATTGCTTCTGTTAATGAAGGTGATGAACAAGCCAAACTTGCCTTTAATAAATATGTAAGAACAATAACAGATTACATTGCTAAATACTATGTTTTATTAAATGGAGCTGATGTTATCTGTTTCACTGCTGGAGTAGGAGAAAATAGTATTCCAGTAAGAAAAGCAGTTTGTGAAAACTTAAAATGCCTTGGTATTAAAATAGACGATGACAAAAATAATGTAATGGGAGAAATGGCTAAAATTAGTACTGATGACTCTAGTAGTATGGTTTATGTTCTTCCAACCGATGAAGAATTAATGATAGCTAGAGATACTTTATTCTTCCTACATCAGAATGGATAATAATTATGTGGAATCAAATTTATCATAAAATAAAAAAATACGATAACATAGTTATTGCTAGACATATTGGAGCCGATCCTGACGCTTTAGCTAGTCAAATATCTTTGAAAGAATCAATACTTTTAACATTTCCTAATAAAAAAGTATTAGCAGTAGGGAATGGTAGTACCAAGTTTTCCTATCTTGGTAGACTTGATCATTATGATGAGCTAGATAATTTTCTTCTAATAGTTTTAGATACACCAGATAAAAAAAGAATTGACTTTAAATACTTTGATAAAGCAAGTGAAGTAATAAAAATAGATCACCATCCTTTCATTGATGACTTTGGAGGAATTGAACATATTGATACAGAAGCTTCTAGTACCTCAGAAATACTAATGGAGTTTTTCAAAGCTTCAAAACTTATGTGTAATAAAGAAATAGCTACAAGATTATATTGTGGATTAGTAAGTGACTCTAATAGATTCTTATTTGATACTTCTAGTTATAAAACTTTTGCCCTAGTTAGTTACTATCTAAAAAAGTATAAATTTACTTTATCAGATGTTTATAAAAAACTCTATATTAGACCTTTAAAAGAAATAAGACTAGAAGGATATATTAAAGAGAATATGAATGTATCAGAAAATAAAGTAGCATCTATTTTAATAACTGATGACATTATAACTAAATTTAAAGCTGATAGTGCCTCATCTGGTAACATGATTAACTTTTTCAATTATATAGATGAAGTGCTTGTTTGGGTTATAGCAACTGAAGATGTTAAGAATAATAATATCAGAGTAAATATTAGGTCACGTGGTCCAGTTATTAATAAAGTAGCAGAAAAGTATAATGGTGGAGGACATGCCTATGCTAGTGGAGCAAGGCTTGAAAACTTTGATATAGCTAAAGAATTAATTAATGATTTAGACCAAGCAACTAAAGAATATATAGAAAGTGAGACTAATGATGAAGATAAATAATGTAGAATTAGAAATGATTGTTACTAGAAGAAGTCAGTATCCAACTAATCATCAAAAAGAATTTTTATTAGTAGGACGTAGTAATGTTGGTAAGAGTAGTTTCATAAATACTTTATTAAATAGAAAAAATTTAGCACATACCTCATCTCATCCAGGTAAAACACAAACTCTAAATTTTTATCATATCAATAATGAATTTTATCTAATTGATGTACCAGGTTATGGCTATGCAGAAGTAAGCAAAAACATTCAAGCTAAGTTTGGTAAGATGATGGAAGAATATCTAGAAAAAAGAGATGAGTTACAAAGAGTTTTTATGTTAGTAGACCTTCGTCATAAACCAACAGAAGATGATGTAATGATGTATAACTTTCTAAAGTATTATCAAATACCTGTTACGATAGTAGCAACTAAAGCTGATAAAGTAGGAGCTAGTAAGCGAGAGAAAAGTAAGAAACTTCTACTTGAAACTTTAGACTTAGTAGTAGGAGATAACGTTATCATCTTCTCAAGTGTTACTAAAGAAGGAAAAGACGAAGTATTAAAGAAAATAGACGAATTGTTAGTAGACACCATTTAGACTGTTATGCATAACATACACTAGGTGATAGATAATGAAGATTGTTTCTATTAGTGATGGATTTATCCTGATAACTCCAAAGAATCTTTATTTAGAAGAGAAAGATAAAATGATAAGAGAGTTAAAGAACTTCTTATTAACATATAATAATTATTTTTCTTTTCTGAAGACTGGATTTTATGAAGTTAGTGTCGGATATAATAAACTAATAGGAACAATTTTTATAATAAAGAAGGAAGAAGATTTTATCTTTGGAGAAGATCACATTGATCTTAGAATTACTATTATGAATGAGGTGAATATAGGATTTTCTTTTGAAGATGATATCATTCCTCTTGATAAAGTCTATTTTTATCAAGATAAATATTACTTGTTCGATGATAAACTTATAAAGAAATATTTTTATACTCTTATTGAACAAGGTGAATATGTTTTTTCTAATAAAATAGACGAAGTTTTAAATAAAGGGACATTATTAAATATTTAAGTAGAGGTTTATTCTCTATTTTTTTTGATAATAAAAAAGACCTATATTGGTCTTATAGAACTATAGCAATCATATTACTAGAACCTTTATTAACTACTTTAGTAAGAGTTTGTTGTAATTTATATCTAATATTATCAGGCATCATTGCTATTTTAGATTGTATTCCTTCTTGAACAATATTATCTAAACTTCTACCAAATATTTCACTTTTCCAAATTTCACTAGGATTATGTTCATAATCTCGCATTAGATAATCAATTAATTCTTTACTTTGTGTTTCACTACCAATTATTGGTTCAAAAGTAGAATTAACATCTACCCTAATCATATGAATAGAAGGAGCGATAGCTTTAAGTTTAACACCATATCTTGGACCTTGTTTGATAATTTCAGGTGTTTCTAGTTTCATATCATTAAGTGAAGGAGTAGCTACACCATATCCTGTTTGTTTAACCATTTTTAAAGCATATTTAATCTGGTCGTATTCTCTTTTTGCTTCTTCATATTCTTGAAATAATGATAATAAACTAGCTTTACTAGTAACATCTATCTTAACAATTTCTTTTAATGCTTGATTATATAAATCATTAGGAGCTTCAAGATTAATAGTAACAATACCAGTAGCAGGGTCTACATTAGATAAATAGGCTTTTTCTATCTCTTCATAATCTCTAAAGTGATCTGTGATATGTTCAATATCTCTTAATTTATCAACTTCAACAACACTATTTTTAATCGCTTCAATATAAACTTTCTTGATAGGATTATCGTGATTTAGAATAGCAATCCATTCAGGCATATTAACTTGTACTTCAAGAATTGGAAATTCATATAAAGCTTCTCTTAAAATAGTAGTCATTTCTCTTTCATTCATTGCATCAATATTGATAGGTAAGACAGGAACGCTATATTCTTCTCTTAGGCTTTCTGCTAGACGTTCAGTCTCAGGTAGAGTAGGATGGGTTGTATTTAATAAGACAATGAAAGGTTTTCCAATATCTTTTAATTCTTCAATAACTCTATTTTCAGCTTCTAAATAATCACTACGGTTAAATTCACCAATAGAACCATCAGTAGTTACTACAATTCCAATAGTTGAATGGTCCTTAATAACTTTTTCAGTTCCAATTTCTGCTGCTTCTGTAAAAGGAATTTCTTCATCATACCAAGGTGTTTTAACCATTCTTGGACCATTCTCATCAGTAGCACCCTTAGCATTATCAATAACAAATCCGACACAATCTACTAATCTAATATTACAATCAAAGTCATCAATTTTCACTTTAGCAGCTCTATTAGGAATGAATTTAGGTTCCGTTGTCATAATAGTTTTACCAGCAGCACTTTGAGGAATTTCATCAAGTGTTCTTTTTTTCTCATACTCATCTTCAATATATGGTACCACTAAAGTTTCAACCATCTTCTTAATAAAAGTACTCTTACCAGTTCTAACCGCTCCAACAACTCCTAGATAAATGTCACCTCCTGTTCTTTGTGCAATATTTTTAATGATTTCATATTTTTCCATATATTCACCTTTTTCTTTTATTCATTTTAACTTTATGTAGAAATATATGTCTTTATGAATAGAAATATTATGTTAATGTTGATGTAACGATATTTTTATTGTATAGTATACTTAAATTTAAAAAGAAGGGGTTATTATGAATATAAAAGAAACTAGAGCAACAATATCTAAGATATTTAATTATATAGAACGTGGTGTGGAAAAAACTTCATTTGGAGATTTTTATGGTCATCCAGGATTATATTTCTTTCATACTAAAGAAGAATTTGCTATTAGGTTGGATAAATGTTTAGATAAAGAATCTTATGATAGATATGATATTTATTATATAGTAGAAAAGCTAATAAAGTTTTTACTTGATAAGTATGATTCACATACTAAACTTTACTTTAAAAATAGTATCTATTTCCCTATAAGTTTTAAAATTCAAGATAACGATTTCTATATTGTTAACATAATAGATGAATATAAAGATGTAGTAGGTGGAAAACTAGTTTCAATTAATAATATACCTGTTGAAAAAATAGTCTATGAACTAGAACAGATAATTAATTATTCAACAGAAGAATATAAAAATATAATGTTGACTAGTGATATAAAACAGTTATATGTTTTAAGATCATTACCAAGTATTAATAATAATACAGATAAAATTACATATCAAATAAACTGTGATGGAAAGGTAATAGATGTTAGTTTTAAGGAAACAGAAAGGTATGATAAATTAGAATCGACTGTTAAAGAAAATTATACTTATGAAAAAGTGGATGATATTTTAATTATTCATTATAACTCTTGTAAAGATATAGAAAAGATGGATAAGTTAGTTGAAAAACTTAAAGCTATAGAAAATGATATCAATTATTACATAGTGGATATAAGAAATAATAGTGGTGGATTTTCCAATATCAACCGTATATTAATTGACTTTTTAACAGGTAAAAGTATAGTTACTCTTATAAATGAAACAGTGTTTTCATCAGGAAGAATGATGCTTGTTGATTTAAAAAAAATTGGTAGTTATGTTATAGGTACAAATATTAGTACATCACTAAATGCCTTTGGAAATGTACCTGGCGGTTTAGAAGTGGAAAAATTAGATTTAATTGTTAAGAGAAGTAATACTTATTGGTATTATGATGAAAATTTGAAGTGTCAAGGATTTACAAAAGATAATTTTTATTCTTATTTTAAGGATAAGAAGGAATTATTGAAACCTAAAGTTATTGAACCAGATGAATATGTTTATAATACTGTTGATGATATTATAAGTAATAAAGATTCACAGTTGGAAAGAGCAATTGAATATATAAAATTAAAAAAACAACCGTTAAAAACAAATAAATTGGAGGGAAAATGTATCAAGAAGATTATTTAAGAAATTATATAAAAGAATCAGAATTAAGAGTATTTAATGATAGAATAAAAGTAAGGTTGTCTCGTGAACTAGCCATAAAATATGATTTAGGAGTTTATACTAATTTTTTAACAAGAATTGAAAATGAAATGAAGATGCTAGATAAATTAAAGATTAAATATCCAGCAAATGCAAAACCAATACTCTATATTTATGTAGTACCAGATGATAACTTTACCTTCCTATTACAAATGCCTACTTTATTTTATAAAGATAAAAAGAGTGGTGGAAAGCCTGTTACTTGCTATGATTTGGATGGTTTTCCTCTTGCTTATGGACTAAGTCAAAATTGTTTAGAAAACAAAGAAACTGATAATTTAGAAATAGCTGATTTAGAAAATGAATTACATGAATTATCACACATTGTACTTAGTCAGTTTTTACTTGGTAATCAAGTTATTTCTGAAGGTATTGCAGAAACATTACCACTATACGGTTTAAGATTAGAAGAAAAGTTTGAAAAACATAAACAAGTTATTGCTACTTTAGAAGAAAATAATATTTATTCTCTTAAAGAATTATTAAATAAACAAAGAGATGGTTCTTATGGTAATGATGCTGTTTTATCAAATATGACTTGTTCTTTTAGACTATCATATATATCATCATATTTGTTTGTTAGAGGATTACTAGAAAGAGTAGAAGAAAAATATTTGCTATCAACAACTGAAGCTATTAACTATCTTTTTAGTATTTTAAGAGGCAATAGAGGATATGCTAATGAATTTTTAATATATGATATAGCAGATGCTTTAGAATTATCACATGATGAATTACTTAATAAAAAAGATATTCAGAAGAAAGCATTAAATTCTATAATAAGTTTGGAGATGTAAATATGATTACTACTGTTTATTTAATGAGACATTCTATAACCGGAAAAGTAAACTATTTAAATGATAATGATAGTCTACTTGTTAGAAATCAAAAACAAATTTTAACTATTGATGGGGAAGAATTAGCAAGAAAAGTTAGTAATAATAAAATCTTTTCTGATATTGATATGGTTATATCTAGTAATTATGTAAGAGCTATGGCTACAGCAAAATACTTTACTAAAGATGATAAACTAAATATAGTATAAGATTTTGGAGAAAGAGAGTTTGGAATAGATGATTATAAAGATATTCCAACTGACTTTTATAAAAGACAGCTAAATGAAGATGACTATAAGATAGGTCAAGGTGAAGGTCAAAAAGAAGTAAGAGAAAGAATGAGTAAAGCGTTATTAGAAGTGGTTAATAATAATGAAGGAAAAACTGTTTTAATAGTATCACATCATACAGCTATGATTTTTCTTCTTAAGAAATGGTGTAGTATAAAGAATAATAAACATCTATTATATAAAGATAAGGTTATTCTTGAAAATGGTTGTAGGAATTATGAGACAGTTAAGCTATTATTTAAAGATGGAGAATTAGTTGGAATAGAGAATATGAAGGTTTGTAAATAATGAGTTTAAAATATGAGACTGAAAACTTTACAGTATATTATAATGATTGTGATAAAAGATATTTAGCAAAAATGGTTAATGTTTTTGAAGATAAAAGACAAAATATTTTAGATTTCTTTAAATTAGAAAACGTTAAACCAGTTATAAAACTATATGATAATATTTCTGAATATAAAGAAAATATTAATGAAATCAAAGTGACTACAAAACTTTTATTGTAATTACAAAATAATACAATAGTGTTTTTAATATCTATCATAGGCCCTAAAAGGAGATAACTAATGATGGGAACAACTCCAAAGAAATTAAGGAGAGATTTACCAACAAATGGATCGGATGTTGAACAAAGTGATATTAAGTGGGCAAAGAACATTAAAACTATAATTGCTAAAATTTCATTTTCGACAATAAAAAAATTACCACATGAAATCATATGATAATTTTTATTTAATTATTTTCACTATCTTTTTTTAGTGTTTCCGTTGTAATATATGCTGTTATAGGTATAACTATAATACAGCCTAGTGCACTAAATAATATTTTAATCATTTCTGAAACAAATGTCTTTGCATTTACAATTTCTAAAGATGAATAACCTCCTTTATAAAACCAAATCAATAATGTCATAAATTCGCCTAAAAAAGCAAACATTAAGGTATTATTCGTCGTACATAATATATCTCTTCCTATGTTCATTCCTGATAGAAATAACTCTTTTTTTGATAAGTTTTTATTATTATCATAAACTTCGTATAATGCAGAGGAAATTGCTATTGAAGAATCAACCGTTGCTCCAATTAAACTAATTAATATCATAGAAATTGCAATGTTAGTAAAATCTATTTTTACATCATAAGAAAACATATTTATCTCTTCATAAGACTCATATCCAAAACCAGCAATTCTTGATATCTTTGTTACAAAAAATATGAGAAATGATAATACAATTAATACAATAATAACTGATTTTAAACTAGATTCTGTTTTTATGTTTTTTTCATTTACATAATATAATATTATATAACTTATTATAAAACAGCCTATTAAAGAACATATTATAGGATTTAGTCCAAGAGCAATTAAGTAAAAAATAATCATTAAAATAATAAAATTAAATATTATAGATAAAAATAATTTTATTCCTCTTTTTATATCAATATAAATCATTAATAAAAATAATAAAATAATTAATATTATATTCATTTTACCCCTCTTTTCATAAATTTAATTGATATATGTGCTGATACAGGAATAGTTAAAACAATACCAATGCTACCAATTAAGAATCTGGTTAATTCTAATGTAAAATTACTTGAAATATAATTATACATTGAAAATCCATTGCGTAATGCTAACACAAAAATAGGAAGACCTGAACATAAATAAGTAAAAAACAAAACATTACTCATTGTACTCATTATATCTTTACCTATTTCTCTAGCAGATTTTTTCAAATTTTTGACAGATATATTATTGTCTTTTTGAATCAGTTCCGATATAGAAGCTGAAATTGTAATTGCTACATCCATAATTGCCCCTGTTGATCCGATTAATAGTTCTGGTAATATAATATCTTCAATAGGAACAGTTAAAAATGATAATTCATTGAAATTTATCCCTTTATAACCAGTAAAATTTATAATAATTACAATTGTAATAAGCATTACTAATGTTGATATAATTACAGAAATGATTGCCGATAATGTTTTCTTGTTAAACCCACTTGCTAATATCAAAGAAATAATAGAAAAAATAATCATTTCTATTACACATAAAAATAATAAATTGATACCTTTAAAATATAAAGCTAAACCTATATAAAAAATTACTAAATTCAAAACAACGCTTAATACAGATAACAGTCCTTTATAAGAACCAACTATATAAAGTAAATTTAAAAATATCACTATCATTAAAGTTAGATAGAAATCTCTTTTTAATTCAATATCACTTGCATCTAATATTATTTTGTCGTTAACTTTGTATTTATCTGTAACAACAGATGAATAAGATTCATCATATGAGATGGTTTTTTCTTTTCCTTTTTGCTTACCATTGGTTATTATACCGGTTATCTTTCGCATATAGTATTTTTCTTCTAATCCTAATGAGTTTTGAGATGTTTCTTCACTAATTGTATCAATTTTTGTTATTTTAACGATTTGTTTGGAATATAAGAAATCATCATTATAAACAAAAATTAAAATAATTATAGATATAAGAAATATAATAATAGAAATCAGTTTCTTTTTACTAGACATACTACTACCTCCAAATCTATTATACTAGTTTTTTCAAAAAATCGTATCTTAATATTAGAGTGGGCATAAAAATTTACACTTATTTTTTTCTTAACATATATTACATTATGAATATAATTGATTATGTTAGTAAGAATACTCTTACAATGAAAGACTCACCACTTAATGAAGTAGATAGCTTAGTTTTATCACAACTTTCATATCTTTACTATGAAAAAGTTGCACTACCTTGTAAGATAAGTGATTTGACTAATTATTTTTATGATTTATTAGGTACTGATAGAGATGATTTAAATAACTTAAACCTATTAGAAAAAGTTTGTTCCTCTAAAAGATTTTCTAATATAATAGTTAATTACTATATCAGTAAAGATAACTTAGTAGAGAATAAACAATTTTCTGCTGTAACCTTTTTCCTAGAAACAGGAGATATCTATATCGCTTATCGTGGTACTGATGGAACAGTTAATGGCTGGAAAGAAGATTTTAATATGTCTTTTTTATCACCAGTCCCAGCCCAAGTAGAAGCTTTAAATTATTTAGAAACAGTCTTGTCTTTAACTAATAATTACTGTTATATTGGCGGTCACTCTAAAGGGGGAAACTTAGCATTTTATGCTGCTATATATCTAAAAGACAAAAGAAGAATAAAAAAAGTATTCTCTCATGATGGTCCTGGTTTTCAAGAAAAAGTAGTTACTAGTAAAGAATTTAAAAATACTGAACCACTACTTTATAAAACAGTACCAGAAAGTTCAATAATAGGTATGTTACTTTGTAATAGTGAAGATTATACCGTAGTAAAAAGTAATGAGAGTGGAATATTACAGCATGACCCATTCTCCTGGTTAGTAAATGATAACAGTTTTATCTATTTAAAAAGATTAACTAAAACATCTATTTATACCAATAAGGTACTAAAAGATACCATAAACAATCTAACAAAAAAAGAAAAAGAAGAATTTGTTAAGGCTTTATTTACTATCTTTGATAGGGCAGATATTAAAACTCTTAAAGATTTATCAAAAAACTGGTATAAAAAAATTCCACCAATTATAAAATCAATGGAATCTTTAGATGATAAAATAAAAAAATGTCTTTGGGATACAATTAAAGTATTAGTAGTCTTTATTATTAAAAATTTACCATTCTTACTTTGAAAAAACTTCATGGAAATAGGGCATGTCTTTGACAGTCTTATTTTTCTTTTTTAATACTTTAAAGTCATATCTTGATCTATTAAGAAAAGGTAACTCGTCTGTTTTTATCTCAAACTCATCTTCACTAACCTCATCAATACTTTTATGAAAAACAGTCTGGTAAAAGGCTAATAGATAAGCTAGTCTATCATAATTTTGCTTTCCTTGATAATCTATACCTCTATTTTCTAAGTACTCGAATAAAGGAGCAGAAATAGTCATTGGTTCCAGTCTTTTAATACCAACGCCATCAAAGTCTATAAAAGAAAAATCATTATTTTCTTCATCAATCATAACATTGTTGTAATTAATGTCACCTAGTACAATCTTTTTCCTATTACGATGTATTTCTTCTAGTTCTAAAGAAACATCAATAAGTTTATCCTTTAATTCTTCTATAGAATGAGTCTTTTCATACTCACTCAGTATAATTCCTTTTTTATATGCCATTGTACATCCGCAAAAAAAGCCATTATCATAAAGTTTAGCTAGAGGAGCAGCCACTCTTAGATTAGTAACTTTACTAGTTTCATCAACATGAATTTCTCTTTCTATTAATTCACGAAAGCTAAAATTTCTATAGATTTTATATACCATTTTATTATCATGATAAATAGCACTTTCACTAGATATGTCATCATTAATTTTAACTACTTTATCAAAATTAATACTAGTAATATCAATTTTTTTCATTATACCACCCCTTATTTGCCCCATATTATATCACATTTTATTAAAAAAAGAAAGATGCTGTTTCCTAAAACATCTTATCAACGTTATCAGGCACTTTATCTTTCATAATTGTATTTATAATTTTTTCTTTCTTTTCTTTAGAAATATTTTTACCAGTCATAGTTGCTATTTCATCAACTACTTCACTTAAAGTCTTCTCATCTTTCATATTTCCATCTTGTAATTTATTAGCAAGAGATAAAATTGTATCTTTACTAACATTAGTCTTTTTCTCAACCTTTTTAAAAAAACTATCTCCAAACATTATAGAACCTCCTAGTTCATTATATGAAACTAGAAAGATTAAGTTCTATTTATTTCTAGTGATTCTTTTTAGTTGAACATTAAACTCTTCCATTGAAATTAAGCCTTTATCAAGTCTATCTTGTAACATAGCAAGTGACTTCTCGTGCATTTTTTCACTATCTAGTGGATTGGCATAACGATAAGCGGAAACATCATTAGTAAAGATATTCTTTTTTTCTGTTTCTTTATGTAAATCAGAAAAGTTAGTTTTCTCAAACCGTTTATTATTAAAAGAGTTATTCCTTCCTATTATCATAAGTCGTCCCCATTTCTATTCTTGAATTGTAACACGATAGGTGTACCCTCTAAATCAAAGTTTTCTCTTAATTGATTTTCTAAATATCTTTCATAAGAGAAATGCACTAATCCTTTGTTGTTAACTCTAAAAGTAAACTTAGGTGGTTTAGTACCAGTTTGACTAACAAAATAAATCTTTAATCTTTTCGCTTTATAACTAGGAGCAGGATTTCTATCATAGGCATCTTGTATAACATCATTTAAAACACTAGTTTTAATTTCTCTATTAATATTTTCTTTAACCTTTAAAACCTCAGGCATTAAAGTGGAAATTCTTTTTTTAGTAAGTGCAGATAAGAAAACGATAGGGGCATAAGTGATAAATTGAAATTCACTTCTTACTAATTTTTTATAATCATTAATACTAGTTTCTTTTACCGTATCCCATTTATTAACAACTATAATTATTCCTTTTCCTTTTTCTAACGCATAAGAGGCGATATGTTTATCATGTTCCTTAATCCCTTCTTCGGCATTAATAACTAAAAGACATAAATCACTTCTATCAATAGCTCGCATACTTCTAACAAGACTATATTTTTCGATACTTTCAAAAACTTTTCCTTTTTTACGCATACCTGCTGTATCAATTAAGACATATTCTTCACCATGATATTTTAAAACAGTATCAATAGAATCTCTTGTCGTACCAGCAACATTTGATACTACAACTCTTTCTTCATTTAGTAAGGCATTGATTAAGCTACTTTTTCCAACATTAGGTCTACCAATAACACAAAACTTTAATCTTTCATCAGGTATTTCTTCTTCTTCTACGATATCTTTAGTAATTTCATCCAATAATTCATAATAACCAGTATTATGGATAGCACTAATTGGAAGATAAGTATCAAATCCTAGTTCATAAAAATCATAAAGATTATCATTAGCTTCCTTAGTATCAATCTTATTAATAGCTACAATTACTTTTTTTCCACTTCTTCTTAAAATATCTCTAATAATTAAGTCATCCTTAGTAAGTCCTAGTTTTCCATCTACTACAAATAAAATAATAGAAGCTTCACTAATAGCAAATTCTGCTTGAATTCTTATTTCTTTTTGAAAATTTTCTTTCTCATCTTCAATACCACCAGTATCTATTATAGTGAAGTTTTTATTATTCCAACTAACATCTTGATAAAGTCTATCTCTTGTTACACCAGCTATATCTTCAATAATAGCAATTTTTCCACCAGCAATTTTATTGAATAAGGTACTTTTCCCTACATTAGGGTGTCCAATAATTGCTACAATATTCTTTTTCATATAATATCCACCTCTTTTCATATATCTTATTTTAATTCTAAATGATGCTAAAATCAATAAAAAAAAGACATTAGTTGTCCTTCTTAAATTCAACGATGTCAGAAACATTACAATTCAAGTAAGTGCAAAGTCTTGCTAATACATAAATATCAATTCTCACAATTTCTCCAGTTGCTAATCGTTTAATCACTTTAAAATCAGTACCAGTATCATTAATTAATTTACTTTTGGTAAGACCTTTATCAGCTAATAATTGTTCTAGCTTAAAGATATAGGTACCACCATCAACTTTTATCTTCACATGTTTCTTTTCCATCTTGTTACTCGCCCTTTCACATTAATTTTAACAAGCAACTAGCTAATTGACTAGTGGCTATATAACCCAGTATCCCTAAAAAAGAGATATTTATTCATTTAAAAAAAGAAAATTTTATAATATAATTGTAATAAGAAAGGAGAAGAAAAAATGATAATTGGAATTATTATCTTATTGATAGGTATATTATATTTAATTGAAATATTTAATCCAGGTTTTCATTTAGAGTTTGATATTGTATGGCCAGTAGTATTAATAGCTATCTCTATCTATTATATAATTAAAGATGAGAAACTAGACTTTACTAAAATATTGATGCTATTTATTGGATTATGGTTCTTACTAGTTAATACATCTTTAATAACAGAACCATATGATAAGGCTTTTTGGCCAGTTGTACTGATACTTGTAGGAGGCTATATTGTAATGAATAGTCTTAATATGGGTAAAAAGAATACAAAGATAAAAACTAATAAACATTCAAAAGACTACTTTGGAATATTTAGTGAAGTTAAAGATAGTATTAAAACTAAAAACTTTAAAGGAGCAGATGTTTACTGTATCTTTGGAGGAGCAGAACTAGATCTTAGAGATACAGAACTAAAAGAAGATACAATCTTAAATGTTTATTCTTTCTTTGGAGGTGCTACTATTAAAGTCTCTGATAATTATAATGTAGTATGTAATTCAACTGCTATTTTAGGAGCTAATGAAAATAAAGCCTCTAACGATATTGATAAGTCAAAACCAAAATTAATAATTAACTGTATTTCCTTCTGTGGAGGAACGGAGATTAAGTAATGAATTTTATAGAGATTAAAGAAGAAGCTAAAAAGCTAACCTCTAAACATATTCTAAAATTTTGGAAGAGTAGTTTATTAGTATTTGCTTCTTCAATAGCCTTAGCAATTATCCTAGGAATAATATCTGGAGGAGTATTAGCTTTTATTACAGAGTTAGTAGCATTACCCCTTTATATAGGATTTATTAGTTATATACTTGGTCTTACAAGAAAAGAAGAAGTATCTCTTACTGATATATTTCAAGATTATAAAAAGATAGGATTAATTGTAGTTACACTTATTATTAGTTATGTATTTATTATATTTGGTTATATATTATTAATAGTTCCTGGTATAATGATTGCTTTTTCCCTTGTAATGGTAGGTTACTTATTAGCAGATTCTAAAGAAACAAGTATTAGTGAAGCCAAAAACATAATAAGGGAAAGTATAGAGATGATGAATGGTTATAAACTGGATTATTTCATTTTTGAATTAAGTTTTATTGGTTGGTATTTCTTAGGTGCTATAACATTCGGAATAGCATACATTTATGTAATACCTTACTTTACCTTTGCCAATACCTTATACTATCAAAGATTAAAAGAGAAAAGAAAATCCTAAAACAATGTGGTTTTTCTTTTTTTCTAATTGTGCTAAAATAAGGACGGAGGTATTATATGAAAATATGTGTTTTAGGAAGTGGAGCTTTTGGTCTTGCTATTGCTTCCTTATTATCAAAAAATAAAAATAATGAAATTATTGTCTGGACTTCTTTTAAAGATGAATATGAAGAACTTAGTAAATTACATACTCATAAGAAGATATTTGCTGACTTTTCTTTTGAAAAATTAAACTTTTCTATGGATTTAGATAGTTCTACTAATAAAGCTAGTGTTATTATTTTAGCTGTTCCATCTAATGCTATTAGAGAAGTTTTAGAAAAACTAAAAGATAAACTTAGTAAGCAAATACTTATTTTTGTCTCAAAGGGACTAGAAAAAGATACTATGAAAAGATCAAGTGAGATAGCAGAAGAATTAGAAATAAGTAATCACTATGGAGTTTTAGCAGGACCAACCTTTGCAAAAGATATGTTAAAAGAAATACCAATCGGTTTTACCTTGGCTACAAAAGAAGAAAATGTTTCAAATATAGTAAAAGAAATGTTTGTTGATACTAGTGTCGAGATAGAAACTACAAGTGATATAGTAGGAGTAGAGTATTGTGGTTGCATCAAAAATGTTTTAGCAATCATTACTGGTTATTTTTATACTAAAGAAAAAACAAGTTCTGCAAGAGCAGCCTTCTTTACAAAAGTAGCTAAGGAAGAAGCTAGACTATTAGAATTATTAGGCGGTAATAAAACTACTTTATATACTTTTGCTGGAATTGGTGATTTACTATTAACTGCTACTAGTAATGAAAGTAGAAATTTCTCTTATGGTGAAGCTTTAGCTAATAACTTAATTAATGATAAATTAACAACTGTAGAAGGTATAAAGACTTATCAATCTTTAATAAATTTAATTTCTAAAGAAGAACTAAATGATTCACTACTTACTACTTATTCTTATTTATTTAAGGAAGGGTAGATTCCATGGCAGTATATTTTGAACCAATAAAGACAGCTTTAATTTTATTCCCAATAATTGCTTTCTTTATAACCTTACCATATCTAATTATTGAGTATCATAAGTATGGGGCGATTCCTCTATTAAGAAGTGTTATAGTATATACTTTTATACTTTATTTATTAGTAGCATTTCTCTTAGTAATACTACCACTTCCTTCTAAAGAGGCTGTTCTAAAAATGCCTACTAGGTCACCTCAGTTAGCTCCATTTACTTTTATTAAAGATATAATGGTAACAACAAATCTTAATCTAAAGAATCCTAGTACTTACTTATCATTTCTTAAAACGCCAACTGTTTATACAGTTATCTTTAACTTATTTTTACTGTTTCCTTTTGGTGTTTATCTACATTATTACTTTGAAAAGAAATGGTATCAAGTACTTATTATGTCTTTTTGTTTAAGTTTATTTTTTGAGATAACTCAACTTACTGGTATATTCTTTATCTATCCAAAAGCCTATAGATTGTTTGATGTAGATGATTTAATGATTAATACTCTAGGTGGTATGCTTGGTTTCATTTGTACTAAACCAATAACTGTTTTTTTACCATCAAGAAAAGAACTAGATCAGAAAGCTTATACAAAAGGAACAAAAATATCTATTTATAGAAGAGGCATAGCTTTATTTATAGATTTATTTTTAGTATTTTGTTTTTCTACACCTATTTGGATACTATTTGGGAATAAAATTTCTTTTGGAACATTTTATAGTATTATTCTATTTCTATATGAGGTATTATTTCCTTTACTAGATAATGGTAGGACAATAGGAAAAAGACTTGTTAATATAAGAATAAACTGTATCAATGAAAGTGCTTCTTTTCCTATTAGATTAATATTTAGGCAATTTATACTTTATTTATTTATCTTAAGAATACCAAGTTATCTAAGTTATTTATCAAGTGTACATCTAGAAAATAATGCCTTAGAATTTTTAATGCTTTTTGGTAAACTGTTGATGATAAGTTATTATCTATACTTTATTTATGAGTTATTCTTAAATATACTTGGAAGAAGAAAAAACTTTAACTATGAACGTATATCTTCAGTTATTAATTCTAGTTTGATAGTGTTGCAAGATGATAAAAATATGATAGAATAAATAATAGGGAGGAATGAGAATGAAAATAGAAGTTAAAAAGACAATATGGCCCTCATTAATTAGTTCGGGAGTTATACTTGTGCTTGGATTATTATTATTTTTTAAGTCATCAGTTACTTTGATGGGAATATCTTATATCTTTGGAGGATTAATTATTGCAATTGGTGTTCTTGCTATTGTAAGATTTATTTCTAATAATCATAGTGATATATCTAATCAGTTAAATATTATCTATGGAATTATTTGTATAATTAGTGGAATTTTCTTTATTGAAAAGCCTGAGATTATTGGAAGTATAATTCCTGTTGTTATGGGAATTGGTATCATAATTAGTAGTTCATTAAAGATACAACAATCATTTAATCTTAAAAGTTTAAATAGTAGTTATTTCTTTTGGTCATTTGTAACAGCTTTATTAAGTTTAATTTGTGGAGTTGTATTATTATTCAATCCATTTAAAGGAGCAGTTATTATTACGAAAGTTATAGGAATATTTTTAGTTATGTATGCTATCTTAGACATTTGTAACACTATTGTTTTAAAAAATAGTGGAGTTTCTATTAGTATTAGTACAGTTAATGATAAAGATACAAAGTCAAAATCAAATCATAGAAAGGCAAAGGATGCTAAGATAATTAAAGAAGTAACTAAAAAAGACAACTATATATAAGTCAAGTCTAAAATGATAGATTTTATGAAAAAGTTTGAAAATATAAATTTGTCTAAATTAAGGCATGATAA